>ENA-OSET01004729-OSET01004729.1-sediment-metagenome-genome-assembly--contig:-NODE-4729-length-11891-cov-2.841459_pt1 | contig 11891 bp, 7 predicted proteins | sample MGYA00237882_ERZ534229 | MGnify/ENA primary metagenome ERZ534229 (study PRJEB26408, sample SAMN06266212) | sediment metagenome | isolation source: Hudson Canyon methane seep mesocosm | place: USA:Hudson...
AAAGCTGTCGCTGGGATCACGGGCCTAGGCATGAAGCTTTACAGAGAGCCATTCCAGCGCAGCGGTGGACCTATAAGGGCCGACCGCGTGACCTCTCTTAAAACTGCGCAGGATGCAGGATACCACATCACTGGCATGGATGTTTCTTCTCATGATTGGGAGGGGCTGTCCGCGCAACAGATCGTGGATACCATAATCGAGCAAGTGGAATCCGGTGCTGGGAATATCGTTCTCCTGCATGATGGCGGTCTGGATCGCTCTGCTACAGTAGCGGCTATCCCAATGCTGATTACCGAACTCAGAGAACGCGGTTATGAGTTCACTTCACTGTCTGATCTGCTTGGGTTGAGCCATGAAACACTAATGCCCGTTTCTGACCATACAGCACGTGTTTTGGACCGGATTTCCTTCGCGGCAGTTTCAACCACACAAAAATCGGTAATGTGGATATTTTGGATTGTGCTGAGCATTGGTGTTCTTCGTTCAGGCGGCGTTCTTGTACTTTCATTATTGAGACGTCCAAACAGGCCGATTATTGCATCAAACCAGCCTAGAGTTTCAGTCATCATTCCGGCATTTAACGAAGAAAAGGTCATCGATCAGTGTATCAAGAGTGTTCTGCGCAGTGACTACCCGAACCTCGAAGTGATTGTTGTGGATGATGGATCTACCGACAACACGTTGAACAAAGTTCTGGAATTCAAACACAAGCATAACGTCCGACTTGTCATGCAGCCCAATCAGGGGAAGTGGGCTGCGTTGAATCGGGCAATTCTGGGATTGGAGACAGACATTGCAGTTTGTATCGACGCAGATACCCAGATCTGCAGAAATTCGATCACGCGTCTTGTTGGGCATTTCTCAAATCCCAAAGTTGGCGCTGTTGCTGGCAAAATCATTGTGGGTAATCGGCATAAGTTGCTGACACGGTTGCAGTCCCTGGAATATTCCATTTCGCAAAACATGGATCGCAAAGCTTATGATTTGTTCAACGGAATGCTTGTTGTACCGGGTGCACTGGGTGCCTGGCGTGTCCAGGCGCTGCGTGACGGTGGCCTGTTCCGTAAAGATACAATGACAGAAGACTCGGATCTGACGATTTCGGTCAACCGGGCTGGATATCGGATTATTTATGATGAATATGCACGTGCCTATACCGAGGCTCCAGAACGTGTTCACCAATTGCTAACACAGCGGCTGCGTTGGTCGCTGGGTATGCTTCAAAGTGCTTGGAAGCACAAAAACTCAGTGCTTGAGCGGCGTGCAATCGGGCTCGTGTCGATCCCGGATATGTTCATTTTTGGATACATCTTTCCGATTTTAGCCCCTATCGCTGACCTTCTTGTGCTCGTGTTAATGGTCCGGTTCTATCAGGAAGGAGCCAGTGCGGCTTCGCCTGAACTTCTGTGGGCTTATCTAACGTTGCCGATTTTAGAACTAGCTTTGGCCTTCGTTGCCTTGCTTCGAGATCGCGACGAAAGCCTCTGGAGTTTATGCCTATGGCCGGCATATCGTGTTTTATACCGTCCACTTCTTTATTATTCGGTGATCCGATCCATCACACGTGCTGTTAGTGGTCGGTTGGCCAATTGGGGTAAGTTGAACCGGCAAGGGCGAGATTACAGTCAGGTCACGCAGGTAAGATGAAGCGCAGAGCATTTTTGCAAGGTTCGGTAGCCAGTTTTGGTGCACTGGCGTTCCCGTTCAGTAGGGCGGCCAGTGCCAGTGGCAGAGGCCTTGCGATGGTGGTGGTTGACGACATCGATATGTCCTCTTCTCTCCCTCATCTTATCGCTCTGCTGGACGCTTTGAATGCGCGCTTGATTCCAGTTACATGCTGTATTTCTCCCTATCATGAAAATGGCAGTCCTATTGATTTGGACACCCCATTGGCACAATTGATCCTTGCTTATATGTTGGGCAATCGCGGAGTGGAGGTCGCAGCATTTGTTCCCGAGCTTTCCCGGCAGTCCGAGTATTTTCAAGGCCGTTCCGTGCAGAAGGCGATCAAGGTATTTCGCGAAATTTTGCAGCCTGCTAAGGGAGCAAGGCAATATACTCCTTTGGTTCAATCTGTTGCATGTCTTGATGTCACGTCTCCGTTGTCTCCCACCGGGGTGAGGAGCGGTGGTTGTCATAACGTACTGGCTATTCCGACTGTTGATGGTCCTGTTCGGTCTGAAACCTGGCCCGATGGCACCGTGCGGCTCTTTGGGGGGCGTCGCATTGATTTTGGTGCCTATGACAGTTCTATGGTGGAAAAAGGCGCGGAAGAAAGTCAGCTGATCTATTACCTGTCGGCTCAAAAGCTTGAGACATTGTCGGTAGAAGAGCTTGCCAAAGTGGCTAAGCGATTTACAGATGATTTGGTTGCACAGGAAATCGAGGGGAATTATTCCGTTCAGCCTTTGTCTGATTTGCAGTTTAGAGACAGCTATGGCTTCACTCGTCGCGTTGTTTTGCAGCTTTTAGACCCGGCGCCGCTGGGCAGCACCGGGGGCAGGGCGATGGCCGAGTTTGCAACCTTGCTGGATGATCTGAACTTGCCCCACACACTAGGCCTGGCCGAGGCTGACGAAACACGAGAGCAAAAGAGCGGATTTTGGTTGAGCACCGAAGATGTACCCTCTTTGAATATGGTGCGATTTCAACCCGGGATAGCAAACCAGCCTTCGATAGTGGAGACGGTCCGGCCATTGGGCGCCGGAGTCGGGGTTGTGTTCGATCCTGTAGAAGATGGGCAGGGCGGACTGGATGAAAATGGATATCTCCATCTGGTTAAGGTGGATATTCGCAACGCCAATGATATTCGGCACTTGGGAAATATGTTCAGTCGGACGCAAGACGTCGTGCTGACAGTCCACGCCAGTGCTGTCCAAGATCCCTTTGACAGGCAGGGTCTTGTTGCCTTTCTCAAAACGTTGAGCGGCGATGGTGTTAGTCGTATTGTCCCACTGTCCAAATTGGCTATGGGCCTTGTTTCCAAAGATCCGATCGATATTCGTCAGCGCCGTACATTGGCCGCGCTTCCCAGCCTAAGACAAGCACCAATTGTTCGAAGCCGGGCGGATAAAGATGCATTGCTAGAAGATGCACGGACGGCCTGGCGGTACTTTGAACGGTTCACGCATCCCCAAACCGGCCTATGCCCTGCGACCGTCAATTTCGCCCCCGGTGGTGGAAATATTCATAAAGCAGTTACGATGTGGGACGTGGGCAGCCAGATCAACGGCTTGATTTCGGCTGCGCGAATTGGATTGATTGATCAAAAGGAGTTCCGCCAGGCGATAACCAAGCTTCTTCCGCAAATTCGCGGGCGAGTTTCGCAGGATCGGCTTTTGCCCCAAGGTTGGATCGTGACGGATCGTCACAAATGGGGGAACAAAAATTTTGACGGCAGCGACGCCGGCCGCCTGATGTCAGCGCTTGATTGCCTGCGCCGCTATGACGACAGCTTTGTGGTACAACTCGACAAGATCACCTCTGCTTGGGATTTGGACAAAGTTATTCTAAATGGTGAAATGCATTCAGTCACAGACGGGGTGTTGCATAGCAGTTACCTTTCTCACAGTGCACACTATTCTGCGTTAGCGTTCCGTCGCTGGGGGCTGAACGTGAAATCTCCCTACGAAGTTTCAGCTGGGAAGTCGATTCATGACGGGCAGATGGCCTTGCTGGAAGCTGTGGCCAAAATAGGTCCAATCGGTGCAGAGCCGTTGCTTCTGGAGGCAATGGAACTGGGAATGTCGCCTGAAAGTACGCATTTGGCTGACATGCTATTTACCGCTCAGTTTGAAGAGTTTCAGGAGACGGGGCAACTTGTCTGCGTGTCCGAGGGGCCGTTGGATGTCGAACCTTGGTTTTCCTACCAAGGGTTGCAGCTTGACGCCCAGAAACGGACATGGGCAATTGATACGGTTGGACAGGAAACCGAATACAGACAGCCTGAATTCTGGCGATCTCATCACGTGATAAGTTGTAAGGCGGCTTTTCTTTGGGGGGCCTACCGGCCGCACAACTACTCTGACAGGCTGGTCAATTATGTCCGTACACGTGCGCGTACCAAGAATGGTTTTGCGGCAAGTATCTTTAGTCAAAGCCAGCGTGCAACCGAGTATTATACAGATATCAACACCAATGCAGTTATATTGCAGGCTGTTGCGCATTCCCTGGGAGCAGAATGAAAAATGCGCAACGCCATATTGTCCTAAAAGACTTGGCAACCACTTGCCGCTAGTTCCCCGGGGCTGACAGGTAGACCGGGGCTGGGGTTAATAATGGCATTTTGCAATCCGGTGATGCGGTACATGCAGCTGGTCGTAAACGTTTTGTCAGAATGCCGTCCTCCAACATAGATATCGATCCAAGGATGCCCATTGTATCCTGAATGGCAAGGCCCGTCCTGAGGGTTGTTTCCATCACCACATAGATCTTCAACGATCGCGTATTTTCTTAGCCTTTCGATATAAAACCGAGTGCCAGCTTGGAAGTCCATTGTACTTCGGCCCCCATTTTTGACATGACCAACTGCAAGCGTGACAGGGTCTTCGTACGTGCCTGTACCACCAGCGCGATTGTGAATGACTGGACGGGCGATTTGTGCGGATCCTGGCGGGGTATTGTCCCAGTAACTGTATCCTGTCAGATAAACCTGCGTTGTTTGTCCGCCGTAACTATCAGGCACAGCAAGTCGGCTAACAGTACCACTGGCGTGCGCTTGCTCGGTTCCTGAAAAGGCCAGGGATCGACTAGTGGCGTTTGTGCTGCTGCAAGCACCAGTTAGGGCCAAAAGGGCAACAACAATTCCTGTATTCGTTTTAAACTTGGTCATGGTTACATCCCGCTTCAAGTGACTGGAGCCGTCAGAGCGGAACAGATGTCACTGGCACCACCCGGCTGAGAACAAGGCTGAACCGAAGTGGTTTCCAAGTGGTAAAAATCACCGTGAACATACAGTGAACACAATGTGCAATTTTATTTAAAAACAATGCATTGAGCGCAGCTTATTAGGTGCGTGACCCCTTGTCATAAGGCTGGGGAAAATTCGGGATGCAGATCAACCACAACCCGCGCGCCTTCGCACGCCAGCGTTTCAGATCCTTGCCTTCCAGACATGGCTTTTACTCCTTCGCTGGCTTCGGGTCCTGTGCGCAGATTTGCTCTTTGGTCGGGGCGTCGATGACGAAGGCAGCGTTGAGGCCCCTATTTGATACCGTAGTGCAGGGCTGGGCGTCCCGCGCTGATCTTGTCTCACAATGCCCTCAGAGCTGCATTCTCAAGCCGGAATCCAGCGCCGTCAGAGGCCAAGGCCCTGCAGCGCCCTCTCATGTGGTCAGGAAGTTGTTTTCTGGCAGACTTTTGACCTTCAAGAATTGAAGCTCATACCCCTTGGCCAATACCCCCTGACTCATAGTCAGGTTGGCCCGGTAAGTCGTCACCCCTTCGAACACCTAGTGGTCGCCAAAGTCCACCACGCTTTCGATTGTCGCCTGTCTCAGGAAGTATTCCAGTCTGCCACTGTAGCCACAGCAACAGTTATTCTCTGGTTATGGGTCCAGAGCTGAGGCAAAACGATTCCAGGTGAATTTCAAATGTGTGATTGAGGGAATTCATTTCTTTTGTAGAAATATATATAAGTGCGTGCCAAAATTACGTGGCAAGATCCAATTGTAGAACTTGAATACCCTTGCAAGAAACATAAATCGCCCAGCATAGCTGAGCAGCCCCACTTGAGTGGTCCATGTTAAAAGTTAGTGCATGATTGGCCGTTGGTCCATCGGGATGATGGCCTCAGGCGCAGGTGGTCGGTATCCCAATGCACTATGGGGTCGTTTGGTCAACTTTCGAAATTAGAAGGGCGAAATGTCGTCCGGAATTTTATACATTAATTTTGCATGTCGCAGACCTAACGGATCAATCGACTGCGGTTTTAGTAATAATGCAAGTCAACACTTTTATACGGACTCTTAAGTTATACTCAACTTAAAGCTAATTCGCTATTTTCTACTGAACAATGCAAGGCCGTCAACACTCTAACTGACATTCCCAAATGCTGTGCCATGTATCCAAACCGAAGCAAAACAGCAGGCTCCGGACCCAAAACCAAAAACTGTTACTTTCCACTTATTTTGTCATCGCCTAATCGACGGCTATGGTGGTTGCTCCATAGCTCAACAGGAGAAAGCAATCGGCTTCTAATCGGTTGGTCGGGGCGGGAAAATTGATTTGTTTCAAGGAGTAATGTTTCTGAAAGCGACTGCGACCTGTTTTCCAAACTGTTTTCGCTTTATCGCCAAACAACTGGGTAGGACGTTGGCCTTCCGAACAGTTGGACGAAAACTGATTTTGCCTTTGAACTCAGTTGAGATGGAGGATAGACAAAACGCAAGACAGTCATTTTGATTTGTCTTTATGCGGCTCCGTAGCTCAACTGGATAGAGCAAGGACCTTCTAAGTCCGAGGTTGAGGGTTCAAGTCCTTCCGGGGCCGCCATTTCTCAAGAACATTTGGTGCCAATGGGGCATAAGCGTGCCGATTTGGCATTTTTCGTGCACATCGTTGTCAATACGTTTTTTTTGCTGCAAATTGCATCAAGGGCGGGCGTGCGTTCGAGTTTGCAGATCTAACTCGGCGAAACGTGCGGCATATTCAATATTGCCACTTTGCTCATTTTAGGATTTCAGGGCTCACTGGCAGGCTTTCGAACAACGTGAAACCTACCTAAGGACTGCCTCGACTTCTTCGCGGAGATAAAGCGGGCCATAGTTCTCGCCATTTGGCGCGAAGGCGTTCACCTTCGCCGCCTTCAGTTTTGCTAGTAGTGTCCATCGATGCTGTCCAAACTCTGTTTCCATTGTTGTGGAAGTCAAAAAGCGCTTGTGGAAACTGACAATATCACCAGTCGAAAGATAGACCCTTTCCTTACCGGACTTAGGATCCGTTATGCGTGTTGCCGACATGTGACTAGTCGCTGCAAGACCTTCGAACCATCCTTGGGTGCGAATTCCAACTGAACGGCCAAATGCGGCGGCTGTGATTAAAGCTTGATCAGGCTTGGCTGGGCTTTGAGGGCGCATCTCATCGATTTCAGCCTTCAGGACACAAAATGCATTATATCCTTCAAGATGCGTTCTACGACCCAACTGAAGCGTGCCATCACGTACCGCCGAGATGATTGCGCCGACGCGTAGACTGGAACGGCTTTTTGCCTGCTGAATTCCTTCCCATAACTTGTCAGTGGGTTCTATTGGAACTGCCATCTTTTGGAGCTCCCGAACAAATGCAATTCCGTCGGATGCGCGCCATGGCGATTTGATCGTAGGAATACTGATCCGAGGTGCCAACATGCCATCCTCTGCCAATGAAGCCAGTTGCCTCTTTGTTGCGCCCATCTCTCTCTGCATCTGGGCAGGCCCAATCAAAGTTGGAATTTCAGCCAGCAGGTAGGAATATTTTAAGGCGCTGAAGGTCTTTCGAGAGTTGGGTCTGTCGTCGTCAGCAGCAATAGCACCAGCGTTGATCAGATACTGTTCCAGTAGAAACGGTCCAATGTTTGCCTCTCGCGCTGCTGTAAGAACTGAGTGAAGTTGCCTTTCAGGTTGGATAAATCCAAGAATGCTTTCTCCGCCGGCTACCGGCCAGATGCTGACGATGCAGTCCCGTAGCATTCGACGGAATGAGGAGAAATCATCTTTGTTCTGATGGGTTTGACTTAAGCCAATGTATAGCTGACCAAAGGCCTTGTTAGGCTCGTCGTTTTTGCCATTGGCAAGTGTGGCAAGCGTGTTCAACGCATCCCCGATTGCAGCCTCGCCACGGTGTGCTACTCCAAATCCTAAGGCTTGGGCGAGCCGAAGTTGCGCCTCTTCATCTAATTCTGACCGAGGATTTAAGCGCAGAAGTTCTGTCCCCAAAAGCGTACAAAAGCTTGTTGCAGCATGAAGGGATTGATCGGCGAGCCATGTATCGTCTGCTCCAGTTTTAAGGCGGGTGTCGAGCCAATAATCATACGGTGATGGCGTCACATGTGGACGCTCTAACTTACCTTCAAGGACGTCTGTCAGTATATCGGCGAACCGTGATGAAAGATCATACCTATCGTCAAGACGGGGTTGTTCCCAAGGGTGACTAGTCATGGCGATGTTGATCCGGCCAATGCGGCAAACGAAGGCACGTCTGTGACTTCCGAGGAGCCGACCTCAATTGAAGAAACTGGAGGTCGAAAGGGCGCCGTGGAACCAAAGACAAAACAGCTTGAAATTCAACATCAGCCTATCGGCAGACCAAAAACCAAGGGTACGTTTAAATGAGCTTTGTAAATATGGAAAAAGTCAAAATTGCAAAGCAGCTCAAGGCAGCACATTTTGAACTCCCGCGGGCAAATGAACTGAAAGTGGCATTTCAGAAATGTGTGGAGGAGTACCACCTGAGCCAGTCCATTAGCGACTTGGAGGTTCGTGGATTAGTCGTCACTGGAGAGTCGAGAGTTGGAAAAACTCGTGAACTGAAAAGTCTGGTCCGAGAATTCAATGAAAGTGGGACTCTCATGCCAGATGGGCGGCCTGCCAAAGTCGTCAGTTGCCTGCTTTCTGGTCGTGTTACGTTCAAAGATCTTGGTATCAAAACACTGAAAGCTCTCGGGTATGATCTCCAAGGCACCCGTACCCAAGAGTACATCTGGGAGAGAGTCCTTGATCAAGCTGAGGGGCAAGGCGTTATCGGAATTCACTATGACGAATGTCAGCACGTTTTCAGCGACGGGGCCAAATCAAATAGGATCTTTCTAGACAGCTTTAAGTCCATGATGAAGGAACCGCGCTGGCCATTGATGATGATCTTGTCGGGAGTGCCATCGTTGGCCAAAAATGTTCAGTCGTATGAACAACTCGATAATCTTGTGGGCTTAGTGCATTTTCAGGAAATCCATCTGAAGCGCGATACCGATCAACTTGTTTCGCTTCTGTATCAATACGCAGATCAGGCCGAAATTGAAATTGATGAGCTTGTCACACCAGATTTCTTGGCCCGTCTTGATCATGCTTGCTCACATAGATGGGGGCTCGTTATTGAACTTCTAATCGAGACGCTAATTACTTCAAAGTTGAAGGGGCGAACTCAACTAACGATCAAAGATTTTGCCAAGCAGTTCTCTTCTCAGACGGGTCTTCCGGGTAAATAATCACCGTTTACGGCACCGGACTTTAGGGAAGCATTCGATCCCAAACGGTTACTCGAGTTGAGCCGGTAGACGGAACATCTTTGAAAACTAATCAGGTATAAAACAGGCTCGCCGTTTGGCGGGCCTTTTCTTTTGCACCACGGATGCACGCTTATGCTTCATTCGTGCATGCTTATGGAGGCTCGCAGAATGAGGTGTTTCGTAACATGTTGATATTATTGAGTAAAATATAAGGCTGGTCTGGCTATACAAGTGATTCGTGCACACTTATGCTCCATTGGCATTGGCCAATGGAGATTGGGACGAAGCGCGGGTTGCTGTCACGGGTGGTAGGAGTATCCAAACCCTCGAACGGTTCGCACCAGTTCCGGTTCTCCCGCTTTTTTGAGGGTCCGCCGTAATCGGCCGACGTGAACATCCACCGTTCGGGTTTCAACATTGGCGCTTATGCCCCAGACCATGTCCAAAAGTTGCTCGCGCGAGAACACCCGTTCCGGGCTTTGGATCAGCGTCGTCAGAAGTCTAAATTCAATTCCGGTAATTGTTACGGGTTTGGCGTGGCAGGTGACAATGTGCTTTTCCAGATCAATTTCGATCGGACCTGCTGAAAGTTTCTTGTCAAACACTCTGGCGGCGGGGCGTCTTAACGCCGCCCGGACACGTGCGATCAGTTCTTTCACGGAATAGGGCTTGGTCACGTAGTCATCGGCCCCAACATCCAGCCCACGCACCTTGTCACGCTCTTCTGATTTTGCTGTCAGCATGATGATCGGAATTTCACGTGTTATCTTGTTGCGGCGCAGCAGGCGGCAAACTTCGACGCCAGACAGGCTGGGCAGCATCCAGTCCAGCAAGATCAGATCGGGTGGATCTTCGCGGGCCGCATGCAACCCATCCTCGCCATCCATCGCCACCTCAACTGTGAAACCCTGTCTCGACAGATTGAAGCGGAGCACTTCGACCTGCGAAGGCTCGTCTTCGATCACAAGGATTTTAGGGTCTGACAGGCTCACGCTACTCTACTTTCTTCCAAGGGTCTTGATGCCATTTCTATGGCCAGTACGGTCCAATCGCAACGCATCTAGTCGGCCGCCTTTAGGTCTTCGCCAGTGACAATCTGGTGGACGTACCGGGCGATGTTGACCACGTGGTCGCCCACCCGCTCAAAGCCCCGGGCCAAGACGATAATATGAATATAGGCCGCTGCCTGGTCCGGGGCATTTTCAATTGCCGACACGGCGGCGGTAAAAACATCTTTGTTTATCTGGTCCACTTCCCTGTCACGATCCCGGATCTCGGCGGCGAGCTTTGTATCGCTGTCGTCATAGGCACTCAGAACGCCTGACAGCATGATCTGAACCAAGCCGCTCATTTTCTCAACGTCGCCCAGAAGTGCAGGATCAGGAGAGAGCGCGGCCAATAGGCGGGCCCGTTTGGCGGTTGATTTCGCGTGATCCCCGATGCGCTCCAGGTTGCTGGCAATGTTGATCGGGGACAGGGCCTGACGCAGATCAAGGGCCATGGGTTGGCGCAGGGCGATCAGACGCTCGGCGCGGGCATAGGTATCTTTATGCATGCCATTAATGGTGCGATCCGTCGCGATCAGATGTGTTACAGCGTCTTCATCAAAGTTTCTCAATGCATGGGTGGCCTGATCCAGCTGCGAGATCACCAGGTCGCCCATGTCCAAAATGCCGGATTGGATGCGGCGCATGGATGTGTCGTGACGCGATACGATATGTGAATTTTCCATAGTAAAGTCCTAACCTATGCGGCCTGTGATGTAGTTTTGCGTCTGCTCGTGGCGTGGGGTGGTAAAGACGTCTTGGGTGGCGCCGACCTCGATCAGCTTGCCCAGGTGAAAGAACGCTGTGCGTTGTGAAATGCGGGCGGCCTGTTGCATCGAATGAGTGACAATCACGATGGTGTAATCCTTGCGCAACCCGTCGATCAGGTCCTCAACCACGGCTGTGGCGATGGGATCCAACGCCGAGCAGGGCTCGTCCATCAAAATCACCTTTGGCTCAACCGCAATAGTGCGTGCGATGCAAAGGCGCTGCTGCTGCCCCCCGGACAGGCTGTTGCCGGGCTGATCCAACCGATCCGCGACCTCATCCCACAGACCTGCGCTTTTCAGGCTCCACTCAACCCGATCAGCAAGTTCAACTTTTGACCCGGCCAATCCATGGATACGCAGCCCGTAGGCGACATTTTCAAAGATCGATTTTGGAAACGGGTTGGGTTTCTGGAACACCATACCCACCTGTGCGCGCAGAGCCACGACATCGACTGCGGCGTCATAAACCTCATGGCCTGCGATTTGCAGGGATCCGTCAAAACGGCAGCTCTGGATTAGGTCATTCATCCGATTGATCGACCGCAGAAATGTGGATTTTCCACAGCCCGAGGGACCAATCAATGCGGTGACCTGATTGGCTTCGATATCCAGATCGATCCCAAACAGGGCCTGTTTTTCGCCGTAAAAGACACGGGCATTGCGGGCAGTGATAAAAGCGTGTTCCATTGTCAGAACCTTTGTTCAAGTTTACGGCGCAACACGATCGCGACCATGTTCATCACAATCAGAAACGTCAGCAGAACGATGATCGCAGCGGCGGTTTTTTCGGTAAAGGCGCGCTCAGGCGCATCCGCCCAAAGGAAGATTTGCACCGGCAGGGCAGTGGCTGGCTCAAGTATCGACTGCGGCACATCA
>ENA-OSET01004730-OSET01004730.1-sediment-metagenome-genome-assembly--contig:-NODE-4730-length-11887-cov-3.415580_pt1 | contig 11887 bp, 8 predicted proteins | sample MGYA00237882_ERZ534229 | MGnify/ENA primary metagenome ERZ534229 (study PRJEB26408, sample SAMN06266212) | sediment metagenome | isolation source: Hudson Canyon methane seep mesocosm | place: USA:Hudson...
ATCTCTAGCAATTTTTTGTACATCTAAATATGTTTTGGACTTTACTTCGCCTGCTAGCACCACTTGTCCTGTAGTAACTAGGGTTTCACAAGCAACTTTACTTGTTGGGTCAAAAGCTAAAAAATTATCAATTAAAGCATCAGAAATTTGATCTGCAACTTTATCTGGATGTCCTTCAGAAACACTTTCTGAGGTGAATAAATACGACATAAAAGTTCTATTTAATTTTATAAATACTATAAATTATTAGATTGCTCGGTCGCCAAAAGTAGTATTGAATTACTGCTTTAGCTTTTTTTATTGAGGTTGCAATCAGTCAAATTTTTCCTCTATTATTACAATACAAATTTACGGTTTAATTTTAAAATAGATTGTTTTTTTGTAATAATATTTTTTTTGTTGCTCAATTAGTTTTTAAGTAAAATACTATTCTGCACTTCGTAATTACGAATACACTAATTTTTAGGTTCTTTTTTTTTGAAATAGTTAAATATTTAAATTAAATGATAATTTATTAGGATATTAAATTTTTCTGAACATATATTTGTGCTCACAAAGTTCAATAACTTATTGAAATGTTATCAAGAAAGGCGGAGGGATTAGACCCTGTGAAGCCTTAGCAACCCTTTAGAAATAAAGAAGGTGCTACATTCTACCTAAATATTTTTTATTTGGATAGATAACAAAAAAGAATTTTTCATTTCTGAAATATTCTATTTTTCTTTTTAACATTTTTCTATTAGTACATCAAAATTTTGATGGATTTGACTTTTGGTTTAATTATTTATTAACTCAAAAAAACTAGAAAAATGAGTACACAAAAATTAGCAACAAATGCGTTACATGCAGGACATGACGTAACAGAAAATGGAGGATCAAGAGCCGTTCCTATTTATCAAACATCATCCTATGTTTTTAAAGATTCAGAGCATGCCTCAAATTTATTTTCTCTTAAAGAATTAGGGTTTATTTATACCCGTTTAAACAATCCAACAAATCAAATTTTACAAGAACGTTTAGCGGCTGTAGAGGGTGGATTAGGAGCTGTAGTTTTCGCTTCTGGAACGGCTGCAATTTCAACAGGATTATTAACCTTGTTAAAAGCGGGGGATCATATCGTAGCGTCAAGTAGCTTATACGGTGGGACCTATAATTTATTAAGCGTGACTTTACCAAGATTAGGAATTACGACGACCTTTGTAGATGCTTCAAACCCAGAAAATTTCGCTACTGCTGTTAAAGATAACACAAGAGCATTTTTTGTAGAGTCTTTAGGGAATCCAAAATTAGATGTGTTAGATTTAGAAGCAATTTCTGTGCATTCTAAAGCCGCAGAAGTTCCTTTTATTGTAGATAATACGGTGGCAACACCAGCCTTATTAAATCCGATAAAACACGGAGCAAACATTGTAATTCATTCTCTTACAAAATATATTGGAGGACAAGGAAATTCTCTTGGAGGCGCCATTATAGATGCTGGAACTTTTAATTGGGCTAATGGTAAGTTCCCAGAATTTACAGAACCTTCAGCGGGATATCATGGTTTGGTGTATCACGAAGCTTTAGGTGCTTCGGCCTATACTTTTAAGTTAATTTTGGAAGGATTACGGGATTTTGGTGGTGCATTAAGTCCAACAAATGCATTTAATATAATTCAAGGTTTAGAAACGTTATCAGTACGAATAAAACAACATTCTTCAAACGCATTGGCATTGGCAAAATGGTTAGAAAAGCAAGAAGAAGTTACTTGGGTAAATTACCCAGGGTTAGAGAGTAATACATACAAGTCTTTGGCAGATAAATATTTGCCAAAAGGACAAAGTGGGATTGTAACTTTTGGAGCCAAAGGTGGCTTTGAAGCAGCAAAAACTATTGCAGATTCGGTAAAAGTTTTTTCTTTGTTAGCAAATATTGGAGATACAAAATCACTAATTATCCATCCGGCAAGTACAACGCATCAACAGTTAGATGAAGCACAACAAGCAAGTGCAGGTGTTGGTCAAGATTTAATAAGATTATCTGTTGGAATTGAAGATATAGAGGATTTGAAAAGTGATTTAAAAGAAGCTTTTTCAAAAATATAATTTCAAAAGAACCAAAGAGAAGATTTTTTTATTAAAAAAATGAAAAACCAATTACTACATATCAAAATTCAAAACTTCAGAACAGAATTGGGTGCCTTTATTCCTGAAATGAATTTAAGTTACCAAGTTTTTGGTCAAGATTTAGGAGTTGCTCCAGTGATTTTAGTAAATCATGCATTAACGGGTAACAGTAATGTTGCTGGAGACCAAGGGTGGTGGCAAGATATTGTTGGAAAAGAAAAAGTAATAGATACAAATGTGTATTCGGTGGTATCTTTTAACATTCCAGGAAATGGTTTTGATGGTTTTTTAATAGAAAATTATAAAGATTTTATAGCAAGAGATATTGCCCATATTTTTATAGAGGGATTACATCAATTAAAAATAAACCAATTGTTTGCTCTAATTGGTGGCTCTTTAGGTGGAGGAATTGCTTGGGAAATGATGATTTTAGAACCTAAAATTACCCAGCATTTTTTACCAATAGCCACCGATTGGAAATCTACCGATTGGTTAATTGCAAATTGTCAGATTCAAGAACAATTTTTGGTAAATTCTAACAACCCTGTTCATGATGCTAGAATGCATGCCATGTTGTGTTATAGAACACCTACCTCTTTTAAAGAACGTTTTCATCGTTCTAAAAATGAAGATTCTTCAATTTTTAATGTAGAAAGTTGGTTGTTACATCATGGTAAAAAGTTGCAAGAACGTTATCAACTATCTTCCTACAAGTTAATGAATCAATTACTAAAAAGTATTGATGTTACTAAAAGTGGAGAGAAAAATATTGATATTCTCAATCAAATTGAAGCAAGTATTCACATCATTGGGGTCGACTCTGATTTGTTTTTTACAGCAGAAGAAAATCGAGAAACGTTTAAAAAGTTAGCTTTCACAAAAAGCAATGTCACTTATAATGAAATAAAATCTGTGCATGGTCATGATGCCTTTTTAATGGAATATGATCAATTACAGAAAATTATAGCACCTATTTTTAATAAAGAGTATAGCGAACATACAATGAAAGTATTAAAATTTGGAGGAAAATCTTTAGCGAACGACAAAGGAATTAAGAAGGCTATTGAAATTATTCTCAGTAAGTATAATAACTCAGAAAAAATAACCATTGTTGCTTCTGCAAGAGGAAATACCACGAACGATTTAGAGGTTATTTTAGAGAAAGCAGCTGCTAAAAAAGAATATAAAACTGCGTTTGAAGCATTGAAAGAATATCAATTAAAACCAAATAGGAGCGTTGATTTATCCAAAGAATTTTCAACCTTAGATACTATTTTTGAAGGGGTTTCCTTGTTGGGTGATTATAGTAATAAAATTAAAGATGAAGTTTTAGCACAAGGAGAATTAGTATCGGTAAAAGTACTCGTAAGTTTACTGGAAAAAGAAGGAATACAGTCAAATGTAACGGATGCTAGGAAATTAATTGTTACCGATGAAAACTTTGGGAACGCAAAGCCCATAGCGGCAGTTTCATCTGCAAATGTGGCAACCTATTTTAAAGAAAACTCCAATATAGTAAATGTTGTAACAGGTTTTATTTCAACAAATAAAAAAGGAGAAACCACTACCTTAGGAAGAAACGGAAGTAACTACACGGCAGCGCTTTTAGCCAATTATTTAGATGCAGAGGAATTGCAGAATTACACCCATGTTAGTGGAATCTTTACAGCAAATCCAGATTTAGTTTCAGATGCAAAGAAAATTGAGAAATTATCCTATTCGGAAGCCAATGAATTGGCAAATTTTGGGGCCACTATTCTACATGCAAAAACAATCATTCCGTTATTAGAAAAGAATATTAATTTACGTATTTTAAATACGTTTAATAAAGAAGATAAAGGAACGTTAATAACTGCGGAATCCTCAGCAAAAGGAATTAAATCTATTTCGACCATCAACAATGTTTCTCTTTTAAATTTTGAAGGAAGAGGGTTGTTGGGTAAAGTTGGAGTTGATGCTCGAATTTTTAGAGCTTTAAGTGAGAAAGATATTAGTGTAAGTATTATTTCTCAAGGCTCTTCAGAAAGAGGGATTGGTTTAATTATCGATTCGCATAAAGTATCAAAAGCAGTTTTAGCATTAGAAAAAGAATTTGAAATTGATTTTTATTCTCAGGATGTAACTCAGATCTCAATTCAAGAAAACGTTGCCGTGATCTCAATAATTGGGCAAGATTTAAGTGAGTTTCACCTGCCTTACAATGCTTTGATCAGAAATCAAATTGTTCCAATTTTATTTAACAATACAATTACTGGAAAAAATGTGAGTTTGGTGGTTAAAAAAGAGGAACTTCACAAAGCAGTCAACGTTATTCACGGTCAGATTTTTGGAATTTCTAAAAAAATAAATATTGCAATTTTTGGAAAAGGTACTGTAGGCAGCACTCTAATACATCAGATTTTAGAAAATGCTTCTTCTATTTTAGAACGAAGAAAAATTCAACTCAATGTTTTTGCAGTGGCAGATTCTAAAAAATTATTATTACATAAAAACGGAATTTCAAAGCATTGGGATCAGGATATCATTGAAATCGGACAAGAAAATACAACGATAAGAGAGATTACTGAATTTGCAAAATTACATCATCTAGAGAATTTAATTGCTGTAGATAATACAGCTAGCGTCTCTTTTGTAGCCAATTACATTCCTTTAATTGAATCGGGTTTCGATTTAGTTTCTTCTAATAAAATTGCCAATACCTTGTCTTTTAATTTTTATAAAGAACTGAGAACAAAGTTAAAAGAATATAAAAAGCAATACTTGTATGAAACAAATGTTGGTGCAGGTTTACCTTTAATTGATACCATTCGTTTATTACATGAGTCTGGTGAAAATATTACCAAAATTAGAGGTGTTTTTTCTGGAAGCTTAAGTTATTTGTTCAACACTTTCTCTGAAGAAAATACACCTTTTTCTGATGTATTGAAAAAAGCTATTGATAGTGGATTGACAGAGCCAGATGCAAGAGAAGATTTAAGTGGTAATGATGTTGCTAGAAAATTATTGATTTTAGCGAGAGAATTAGATTTAGAAAACGAATTTACAGATGTGCATGTTCAGAATTTAATTCCAGAAAATTTAAGGGAAGTTGCTGTTGATGACTTTATATCGAATTTAGAGGCGATGAACGAAGAATACAAACAACTAAAAGAAGCACAACACGGCAGTGAAGTTTTAAGGTATGTTGGTGAATTAAGTGGAGATTTATCTCAAGAAAAAGGAGATTTAAACGTCAAATTAGTATCGGTTCCTAAAAATTCTCCCTTAGGATCTTTAAAAGGTTCCGATGCCATCTTTGAAATTTATACAGAATCTTATGGAGAACAACCGATAGTAATTCAAGGCGCAGGAGCAGGGTCTAAAGTAACAGCTAGAGGTGTTTTTGGTGATATCTTAAGGGTTGCAAAACACAATAATTAATTAAGGAAACAGTATTTAAAAATACGTATAGTAATGAGTAAACATTTCGAAACACAAGCTATCAGAACACAAACAGAAAGAAGTCAATTTTCTGAGCATTCGACGCCATTATACCTTACATCTAGTTTTGTTTTTGAGGATGCAGAAGAAATGAGAGCTTCATTTGCAGAAGAAAAAGAACGTAATTTATACAGTAGGTTTTCCAACCCAAATACCACTGAATTTACAGATAAAATTGTACAGATGGAGGGAGCAGAAGCTGGGTATGCTTTTGCTACGGGGATGTCTGCAATTTTTTCAACATTTGCAGCTTTGTTAAACGCAGGAGACCATATTGTTTCTTGCCGATCAGTTTTTGGTTCTTCGCACAGTTTGTTTACAAAGTTTTTGCCTAAATGGAACATAGAAACTTCCTATTTTAAAGTGAATGAAGTTGATTTAGTAGAACGCTTAATTCAGCCAAACACAAAGATTTTATATGTAGAAACACCGACAAATCCTGCTGTAGATATTTTAGACTTAGCATTGATTGGTAAAGTTGCTGAAAAACACAATCTAATTTTTATTGTAGATAATTGTTTTGCAACACCTTATGCGCAACAGCCTATAAAATTTGGTGCAGATTTAGTAATTCATTCAGCAACAAAACTAATTGACGGACAAGGAAGAGTTTTAGGGGGAGTAACTGTTGGGAATAAAGAGCTAATGCGAGAAATTTATTTATTCGCAAGAAATACTGGTCCAGCAATGTCTCCTTTTAATGCTTGGGTTTTGTCAAAAAGTTTAGAAACCTTGGCAATTAGAGTAGAAAAACACGCAGAAAATGCATTGTTCGTTGCTAAATTTCTAGAAACGCAAGAAAATGTTGAATTTGTAAAATATCCTTTTTTGAAGTCGCATCCTCAATATGAAATCGCAAAAAATCAAATGAAATTAGGTGGGAATATCGTTGCTTTTGAAATTAAAGGAGGAATTGAAGCGGGAAGAACATTTTTAGATAATATTAAATTATGTTCTTTATCTGCAAATTTAGGAGATACTAGAACGATTGTCACGCATCCATCATCTACAACTCATGGAAGATTATCTGAGGAGGATAGATTAGCAGTTGGAATCACCAAAGGTTTGGTAAGGATTTCTGTTGGTTTAGAAAATTTTGTTGATATTATTGCAGATTTAGAACAAGCGCTAAACAGATAAACTAATTTAAAATTATGTAATTTTGTTTCATGCTTTCTAAAAAGACAAAATACGGAATTAAAGCGCTTACTTTTTTAGCAAAACAAGAAGATAGAACACCTGTTGCCATTGCTATAATTTCTAAAAGTGAAAATATTTCTTTAAAATTTTTAGAAAGTATTCTACTAACGCTAAGAAAAAATGGAATTTTAGGCTCTAAGAAAGGAAAAGGTGGAGGCTATTATCTTTTAAAAGAACCAAAAGAGATTCAAATGACCTCTATAATGAGAGTTTTGGAGGGGCCAATTGCAATGGTGCCGTGTGTAAGTTTAAATTTTTATGAAAAGTGTGATGATTGTCCAGATGAAAATATATGTACAGTCCATAATCTTATGATACAAATTAGAGATAGTTCACTACAAATATTCAGAAATACTTCATTGGCAGATTTATGCTATTGATAAATCAATAAAAAAACCAGGGAATTTTTACATTTTTATATAGAAATATCTCAGATATAATATATAAGTTTGCATTATAATCCTACTAAATCCATAGGGTAATTAGATTAATAAATTTAAAACAAAATATTTTGAGTAAGGACACGAAAAAACTTGAAGATAAGTTACAACGAAGTTTAGCAAAAACTGTTAGTTGGAGAGTTGTGGGCACCATTGCAACTGTAATTATTTCATATATAATTACAGGAACTTTAGCCTTGGCTTTTTCAATTGGGATTATAGAATTAATATCGAAGCTGGTGTTGTATTTTTTTCACGAAAGAGCTTGGAATAAAATAAAATGGGGGAAATAATGAGCTTAATGAATGACTTAAATATCCAAGAGTTAAACAGGGTTTTAAAAAATGTACATCCAAAAGAAATCGTTGAATGGATTTTAGAATTGAGAAAGAAAATTGTTGTTACTACTAATTTTAGACCTTATGAATCAGCAATTTTACATTTGGTAACCAACCAATATCCATCAGCAAAAATTATTTGGTGCGATTCGGGGTACAATACTCAGCAAACTTATAAACACGCAGAAAATTTAATACAAAGTTTAGCTTTAAATATATACTTATATGTACCAAAACAAACGGTTGCTCATAGAAATATTGTTTATGGAATCCCTACAGTTCATGATGAAAATCATATCGCTTTTACGGAACAAGTAAAGTTAGAACCTTTTAAAAGAGCAATGTTAGAGCATCAACCAGAAGTATGGTTTACTAATTTAAGAAAAGGACAAACTGCCTTTAGAGACAGTATTGATATTTTATCATTTAGTAAAAATGGTGTTTTAAAAGTAAGTCCTTTTTATCATTGGTCAGATAAAGATTTAGATGATTATTTAAAAGAGCACAAGCTACCCAATGAGTTTACCTATTTCGATCCAACAAAAGTAGAAAGTAACAGAGAATGTGGTTTGCATATCTAAAAGACATGATTATGAATAAAAGAACAATACAAGTAGACGCTTTAGAAAGTGAAGCGATTTTCATTTTTAGAGAAGTTGTGGCACAGTTTGAAAAACCAGTATTGCTTTTCTCTGGAGGAAAAGACAGTATAACCTTAGTTCGTCTTGCGCAAAAAGCGTTTTTCCCAGCTAAAATTCCTTTTCCATTAATGCATATTGATACAGGTCATAATTTTCCTGAAACAATCAAATTTAGAGACCGATTAACTAAGGAGTTAGGGGTAGAATTAATTGTTAGAAATGTGCAAGATAATATCGATAACGGAACTGTAAAAGAGGAAACAGGAAGATATTCAAGTAGAAACATGTTGCAAACAGATACTCTTTTAGATGCTATTGAAGAGTTTGGTTTTGATGCTTGTATTGGTGGTGCTAGAAGAGATGAAGAAAAAGCGAGAGCAAAAGAAAGAATTTTTTCTGTTAGAGATGATTTTGGTCAATGGGATGAGAAAAATCAACGTCCTGAAGTTTTTGATATGTTAAATGGGAAGATAGATTTAGGGCTTAATGTGCGAGTTTTTCCTATTTCAAATTGGACAGAATTAGACGTTTGGTCTTACATCAAAAAAGAACATATCGAAATACCTTCTATTTATTTTGCTCATAAGAGAAAAATATTTTTTAGAGACGGTCTCATTTGGTCTGCAGATGATGCTATTGTTTTTAGAGATAAAGAGGAAGAAGTTATCGAAAGAATGGTTCGTTTTAGAACTGTTGGTGACATGAGTTGTACAGCTGCAGTCCTATCTGATGCTATAGATATTGCTAAAGTTGTTGAGGAAATTAGAGATTCTTCCATATCAGAAAGAGGTGCTAGAATAGACGATAAACGTTCTGAAGCAGCCATGGAAAAAAGAAAGCAACAAGGATATTTTTAAAAAAAGCAAGAAGATGAACGTACTAAAAATAGCAACAGCAGGAAGTGTCGATGATGGTAAAAGTACCTTAATTGGTCGTATTTTATATGATACAAAATCATTAACAGACGATAAGCTAGAAGCAATAGAAGAAAAAAGCAAGCAAAGAGGGTTTGATTATTTAGATTTTTCTTTGGCAACGGATGGTTTGGTAGCGGAGAGAGAACAAGGAATTACGATTGATGTTGCTCATATTTATTTTTCAACAAGAAAAAAGAGTTTCATCATTGCAGACACTCCAGGTCATATAGAATATACAAGAAACATGGTGACTGGCGCTTCAACAGCACAAGCTTCTATTGTTTTAATTGATGCAAGAAATGGCGTTGTAGAACAAACGTACAGACATTTTTTCATTAATAATTTATTGCGAATTAAAGATGTTGTCATTGCCATTAATAAAATGGATTTGGTCGATTTTTCAGAAGATAAATATAACATTATCAAAGGAGAAATTGAATATTTAGCTAGTAAAAGCGAATATAAGAATCAACGTTTAACCTTTATTCCGTTGTCTGCGTTGCAAGGAGATAATGTGGTGGATCCGTCTGAAAATATGCCTTGGTACCAAGGTGAAACCTTGTTAGATCATATAGAAAAGTTTGGGGAAGAGGACATTAACGAAGTCTCTCAAGTTCGTTTTCCTGTACAAACAGTAATTAGACCTAAAACAGCTGAATATCATGATTTTAGAGGCTATGCTGGTAAAATTTACGGAGGCGATTTTGAAATTGGAGATGAAGTGGCAGTGTTGCCATCGCAAACAACATCAAAAATAAAGAGTATTCACTTTTTTGATGAAGAATATGCAAGCGCAAAAAACGGAAGTTCTGTGACCCTAACTTTAGAGGATAATGTAAATGTAAGTAGAGGAGATATGTTGGTAAAAGTGAATGAAGAGCCAAAAATAACAAAGCAATTAGACGCAACGATTTGTTGGATGGATAAAGAACCTTTACAAGCCTCACAGAAATACTATATACAACATGGCGTGAATGATGCGCAAGCAAAAATTACACAATTATCGAGTATTATAAAGACAGATTTTTCTGGAAAGATTAACAATCCTTCTGCATTAGAATTGAATCAAATAGGAGACATTCAATTAAAACTTAGCAAACCATTATTGGTAGATGCTTACCATCAAAATAAGTCGAATGGCTCATTTATTTTGATCAATCCAAAAACAAATAATACTGTAGGTGTCGGTTTTATCCGATAAAAAATAAAAATCATGCAAAGTTTTAGAACCGAAATAGAAAATCCGATTGTAGAAAAAGATATTCTAGAATTAGAGAGAAAAATTCAACTTTTTAAAGAAGGAAAAATAGACGAAGAGCGTTTTAGAAGCTTACGTTTGGCCAGAGGTGTTTATGGTCAGCGTCAATTAGGGGTGCAAATGATTCGTATAAAATTACCTTACGGAAAAGTTACCAGTGAACAATTACATAGAATTTCTGATGTATCTGACGAGTATTCTCGTGGGAGATTGCATATTACCACAAGGCAAGATATTCAAATTCACCATGTAAGTTTAGATCGAACTCCAGAATTATGGGCACAGTTAGAAAAAGATGATATCACCTTGCGTGAAGCTTGTGGCAATGCCGTTAGAAATATAACAGCTTCTGAAACTGCAGGAATAGATCTTAATGAGCCTTTTGATGTTTCGCCCTATGCTGATGCAGCCTTTAAATTCTTTTTAAGAAATCCAATCTGTCAAGAAATGGGACGTAAGTTTAAGATGTCTTTTTCTGCTACAGATACTGATACTGCGATTAGTTTTATTCACGATTTAGGATTCATTGCAAAAATAAAAACTGAAAATAACATAGCTAAAAAAGGTTTTAAAGTGTTATTAGGAGGTGGTTTGGGTTCTCAGCCAAGATCTGCAGATGTGATGTATGATTTTCTTGATGAAGATCTTCTACTATCAACTATAGAAGGAGTTTTAAGAGTTTTCGATCGATATGGAGAGCGAGCAAAAAGAGCAAAAGCAAGATTAAAATTTTTAGTAAAAGAACTAGGAGTTGATGTTTTTCTAAAATTAGTATCTGATGAGGTTCATGCCTTAGAAAATAAAATTATTAAGATTCATACCACTGCTTTTGAACTGCCAATTTCTTTTCAAGAAGCAACATTTCCTTCCGTAAAAATTAAGAATGAAGCGATGTATACTACCTGGAAAGAGACTAATGTTATCAAACAAAAACAAGAGGGTTTATTTGCCATTGGTATTAAAGTTCATTTAGGAGATTTTTATACAACCAAAGCACGTTTATTAGGAGATTTGGTAAAGAAATATGCTGCAAATGAAATTAGATTGACGCTGCGTCAGAATATTTTAATTCGTCACGTTAGAGAAGAATTATTGCCTTTCTTTTATGTTGAATTACAAAAATTAGGTTTTGCAAATTCCGGGTACAATTCTACTGCAGATATTACTGCCTGTCCTGGAACAGATACCTGTAATTTAGGAATTTCTAGTAGTACAGGAATTGCGGTGGTGTTAGAGAAAGTCTTGGAAGAAGAATATCCTAGCTATTTAAATAATAAAGAAATTGCTATTAAAATTAGTGGTTGTATGAATGCTTGTGGGCAACACAATATGGCGCATATTGGTTTTCAAGGAATGTCTATAAAAGTAGGGGCACTCCAGGCACCAGCCCTGCAAATTTTAATCGGTGGTGGAATTTTAGGAAATGGGAAAGGGCGTTTTTCAGACAAGTTGGTTAAAATACCTAGTAAAAGAGGTCCAGAAGCCTTACGTATTTTATTAAATAATAT
>ENA-OSET01004731-OSET01004731.1-sediment-metagenome-genome-assembly--contig:-NODE-4731-length-11886-cov-28.299687_pt1 | contig 11886 bp, 14 predicted proteins | sample MGYA00237882_ERZ534229 | MGnify/ENA primary metagenome ERZ534229 (study PRJEB26408, sample SAMN06266212) | sediment metagenome | isolation source: Hudson Canyon methane seep mesocosm | place...
AGGGATTTTCCGTAGCAGATTCTCTATTCTCGGACAGGCTCCTAGAGCAAAAAAACTAGTTAGAAATCGGGAGGTTGTTTCATGCACGCTCCTAAGCATTAAATCAATACGGAGACGTTGCATGCAACGTCTCCGCCAAATATTAAGGACAAGATCCATTTCAAAACAAAAAACTCACACAAAGGCACAAAGCCACCAAGAAGAGCACTTTCTTTTCTTAGTGCCTCTGCGGCTTTGTGTGAGTATAAAACCTTGTTAAATCTCTTAACTTAAGGCATTACACCCCCACCCCCTCTTCCTTTATCAGTTTTTCATACAGGCCACCCGTACGATTAACGCGTCGCTGTAGCGCCTGACTAAAAATGGCATAACTACTGGCTATTTTTACCCTGCTTTTAGCCCGAGTGATCGCTGTATAAATCAACTCTTTACTCAATACTGGGTTTATTACTGTCGGCAATACACATAAACACTCATCAAATTCAGACCCCTGGCTCTTATGAATAGTCATGGCAAAAACTGTTTCATGCTCCGGCACACGACTAGGCAACACCTTTCTGACACCGCCATCAGGGCGTAAAAAATAAACCGCTAACTTTTGCTGATCTTTATCCAGCAAACAGATGCCGATATCGCCATTATATAACTGCATCGCTGCATTATTTTGGGTAACCATTATCGGCCGCCCCACATACCATTGCCCTGCAATATGTATTTTATGTTGTCGCTGCATAAGCTCTTCAACTTTTCTATTCAGCTCCACAACACCTTGCTCACCTTGCCGATTTGAACATAGCACTTGAAAACAACTAAATTCAGCAAAAATTTCCTTAAATTCAGCACTATCTTTAACTTTCTGTAAATAAGGGCTGTAGCCATTCACAATATATTCAATTAAATCTCCCTCTAACAAGGCTACTTGCTGACTGTCGTTATTTAATACATCCCATGCTTTATTAAAATCTTGCCTATTAACGGCAACTGCCAGATCTTTAATCTCTCCCTGAAAACGATGCGACTTTTTTAACTCCACAGTATGATCAACCAGTGCTGCACTTAAATCAGCCAATACCGCCCCCGACTCAACCGAAGCCAGCTGATCCTTATCACCCAACAAAACAAGCCTGGAGCCCGGTTTTAAAGCATCAACCAGCTTACTCATTAAGGCCAAATCCACCATGGAAGACTCATCAACAACAACAAGATCGTAAACCAGCGGTTGACTTGCATCATGCTTGAAATAGGGCGAAGAAGGCTTAGCGCCTAGCAATCGATGCAATGTTGTAACCGTTTCCGGTATCCATTGCCGTATTTGCTCAGAACAAGGCAAGGTACTTTTACTGTAGCCTATAGATTCCTGCAAACGCATCGCGGCCTTGCCTGTTGGTGCAGCCAAAGCAATATGCAAAGGCTGATTATCTAGCACAGCCAGTTCTTGTAACAATGCCAGAATTTTCACCACGGTTGTGGTTTTACCCGTCCCAGGCCCACCCGTAATAATGCTAAATGACTGCTTCATTACCTTGATGGCTGCTTCTCTTTGCCAATCTATTTCATCAATTAGCTCAATAAAGTAACGATTAACAAGAGACTCTTTTACCTCGACCGCTGGACTTGAACGCAATAAACCCTTAATTTGCTCGGCCAGGCGATCCTCATAAAACCAATAACGATATAAATACAAACGATCCCGCTCTAATTTTAAAGGCGCAATCTGCTGCTCTGAAACCACGGCAGAATCAACAATCAATTGCCTTTCAAGCTCATCAAGCTGAACACAACTATGCCCCTGAGAAAGCTGAAAAGACAAGTTCGCCAGCAAAGACTCCAGAGCTTGTTTCTGCTTAGCCTCCAACACCGACCTGCCTGCTATAAAATGCGCAAAAGCCAGATCCAGGCGACTATACTGCTGTTCTTTAGTTAAATTATCCATTATTACGATTTATGATTATGACCGTTCATTTTCTAAAGCCTCTCTGCACATAATATTAATACCCCCAGAGGTCTATAGTTTAGTAGACTATAGACTTTAGCAGCCGTGCCAAGTATATTTATTAACCCGTCTAAAATTAAACAACTAAAGCCAGCAAATGCACCCCTTATTAAAATTATTTTTTGATATTTGCCTATTACAAAAAGGGCCTCAAGATATACCTACCTCGCCCGGGCTATTGGCTTTACTTATACCCACCTATGCAGGGATCAGTTTTTTAATTTTAATTCTAAGTACCGATCCTGCTACTGCTATTTTACAAGTTTTTGCCGAGATCTTTTTAGTTTTAACTAGCTGCAAAATCATTCTATATCTGGCAAAAAAAAATGAACGCTACCAACAATCGGCCAGCGCATTACTGGCAACAGATAGCTTAATCAGTCTTGCTGCCTTACCCGCAATGGCATCGTTAATCGGGCAAGGATCAGCACTGGCTTTTTTTTCTGTTGTCGCCTTAATGCTGTGGCACTGGATAGTATCTGGACACATCTATAGCCATGCACTAGACCAACCCTTCACTTTTGGGCTGGGTGTTGCTTTTTTGTATATACTGGTTTCCTACCAGCTAATGGCATTACTATTTCCTGAAATAATCAACCAACAATGAGGCAGAGCATGAGTCATTATAAGCATATATTGTTAGCGGCAGACTTCAGCGACCAAGGCACCGAAGTTACCCGCAAGGCAAGAGAATTAGCACAGGATCATCAAGCACAAATCAGCATTATTCATGTTGTTGACAACCTTCCTATTACAGATGCTACATACGGTCCTATTATTCCATTTGACGGTGATTTAACTGAACAGTTGATGGATGCCGCCAAAAAAAGATTAGCCAAGATAGCTAATGAACTAAATATCCCCGAAAACAGGCAATGGCTTGAAATCGGTAGCCCAAAACTTGAAATAGTGCGTGTTTCTGAAGAAAACGATGTTGATCTTATTGTTGTTGGCTCACATGGACGACATGGATTTGCATTATTACTTGGCTCAACAGCAAATGGTGTACTACATCACGCTCATTGCGATGTCCTGGCCGTACGAATAAAAAATGATTGAACTGGTTTTAGGTGGCGCCCGCTCAGGGAAAAGCCGATATGCAGAACAGCAAGCTATTGATTCAGTTCAACAGGTTGTTTATATCGCTACCGCTGAAGCGGGTGACTCTGAAATGCTTGAGCGCATTAATATTCACCGCCAACAAAGACCTCAGCACTGGCACACGGTTGAAGAAACCATCCATTTAGCCGAAGTCATAAAAAAAAACAATCAACAAAACACCTACTTGCTAGTTGATTGCTTAACCTTGTGGCTAAGCAATATTTTGTTTGATAAAAAAGGTAATTTACAGCTGCCCATCTTTGAAAAACAAAGCAACGAGCTATTTGACACCCTATCCAGCTTCTCAGGCAATATTATCTTAGTCAGTAACGAAGTAGGATCAGGGCTGATAGCAATGGATAAAATGACACGCCGTTTTGTTGACGAAGCAGGACGCTTACATCAACGATTAGCCACTTTAAGTGACAGAGTTGTACTGGTAACAGCAGGACTCCCTCAGGTATTAAAATAGAAAATGGACTGGTTAAACGATAACATCAAAGCACCTGACGATTTTTTTTATAAAAAAGCTTTAGCAAGACAATCCCTGCTGACCAAACCGCCAGGTTCTTTAGGCCTGCTGGAAGATATTGCTGTTCGCCTGGCCTCCATGCAAAAAACTGAAACACCCTCTCTAGAACGTATTTGGGTTTCAGTTTTTGCTGCCGACCACGGAATAGCCGCAGAATCTGTTTCAGCCTTTCCTCAAGTAGTTACCAGCGAAATGGTGAAAAATTTTGTCCATCACGGGGCAGCCGTCAATGTCTTATCACGCTTTGTAGACGCTCAATTTGAGGTGATTGATGTCGGCCTGCTACAAGCAGTCAATTTGGATGCCATAGTTGCCGACCGCGCGGGCAATGGCACTGCAAATTTTTCTAAGCAAGCCGCCATGACTGAAACTGAAATGCAAACGGCCTTAACAGCGGGTAAATCTGCAGCTAAAAGAGCATTAGCTCATGGCTCACAACTATTTATCGGTGGTGAAATGGGCATAGCCAACACCACTAGCGCCAGTGCAATTGCCATTGCTTTAACAGGGCTCTCTGTAGAACAGTTAACTGGTGCAGGAACAGGTCTCAACGACAAAGCCATTCAACACAAGTCAAAAGTGATTGAAAATGCATTAACATTACATCAACACAGTTTAGACTCAGCTATAAAAACGTTACAATATTTAGGTGGCTTTGAAATTGCCGCCTTAGTCGGTGCTTATATTTTTGCTGCTCAACAGGGATTAACCATCTTAATCGATGGCTTTATCAGTAGCGTGGCTGCTTTATTAGCCACATCCATTAACCCAAAAGTACATAACTGGTTTTTTTATGCACATCAATCGCAAGAAAAAGGCCATCAATTGGTTTTACAGCGACTACAGGCAAGACCTTTGTTGCAGCTAGATATGCGTTTAGGTGAGGCCAGCGGCGCAGTTGCAGCAGTACCATTGCTGCAAATGGCATGTAAATTACATAATGAAATGGCAACATTTGAACAAGCCAGCATTACAACACATTAAAATAATTATAAAGGTAAAAAATCAATGATTGGTCATATTGAAAGTTACGACAAAGAACTACAAACAGGTGCCATTAAGTGTGAAGATGACTTTTATGAGTTTCATCTTGATGAATGGTCGTCAGAATCTGCGCCTGAAATTGGAGATGATGTCGACTTTATGCCGGAAGATGACGGAAGTGCGACCAGTGTTGGCCCTGTCGGCGCTTATTTAAAAGATACCAGAGCGGTAAAAAATCATTATGTCGCAGGTGTCCTGGGGCTACTTTTGGGCGCCTTAGGCATCCATAGAATCTATCTCGGCTTTTATGGCTTGGCCATCGCACAAATCGCGGTTACTTATTTGACAGGCGGCTTTGGTGTTGTCTGGGGCTTTGTTGAAGGTATTTTATATTTTGGTGGCCAGCTGAATAAAGACGGCAAAGGCAGACCTTTAAAATAACCACGACGGCAGTTACATAAACGAATTGTTTTCTAATAAAGATAATTCACACAAAGGCACAGAGACACAAAGAAGAGCCACTCTTTCCTTTCTGCTTTTGTGTGAGAATACAACATCTTTTGATGTAACAAAATCATATCTACTTGATTTTATTAGCTATGGAAAACAAGTTTATCCCAATGAATTCATTCTTCATCGCAGTACAGCTGTTAACAATCATACCTATTAGCCATAATTATACGGCAACAGATAAACAGCTAGGTTACTCTAGCCTTTTTTACCCAGTTATCGGCTTATTATTAGGCGGTCTACTTGCCGCATCAGCAAGCCTACTTAACACTCTCCCGATACAAATTGCAGCCACACTCATTTTAATAATCTGGGTGTTATTCACAGGCGGCTTACATCTTGATGGCCTGGCTGACTGCTCAGATGCCTGGGTAGGTGGCTTTGCTAGCAAACAACGTAGCCTGGAAATCATGAAAGACCCTGCATCGGGCCCTATTGCAGTGGTCATCTTAGTCCTATTGTTACTGTTAAAATGGTCAATTATTAACACTATCCTGCAGCAACAGAGCTACTATATATTACTGTTAACGCCTATGTTTGGACGGCTGGCTATATTACTCCTGATGCAATCAACACCTTACATCCGCTCCTCTGGAATGGCAGAAAAGCTGGTCACCAACCTACCTCACACTGCAGTAAAAATATTATCTTTATCATGCTTACTGACAGGCGTTTATTATTTAGGTTTTCCCGCCATTAGTTTAATGCTAAGCATTCTTTTTGTCATAGCCTATCAAGCAAAAAAACGCTTGGGTGGCGTTACCGGGGACGTTTACGGGGCGGCAGTGGAACTGGTTGAAACCAGTGTTTTATTAGGTGCCATACTATGAACGAACACCGCTTTAATGATGCAGAACGTGCAGGTGTTTATAAAGCCATTGCCGAACGCAGAGATATGCGACATTTCTTAGCTAAACCTATTGACCCCGCTATACTTCACAATTTATTACAGGCAGCCCATCAAGCAGGTAGCGTCGGCTTAATGCAACCTTGGCGCTTTATTCGCATCACTCAACAAGCACTAAGAGTCAAAATTCATCAGCTAGTTGAGCAGGAAAGACAAAAAACAGCCATCGCTTTGGCTGAGCGAGAAGATGAGTTTATGAAGCTTAAAGTGGAAGGGATTAATGAATGCGCTGAGCTCATTGTCGTTGCCTTACCCGATAAACGAGAACAGCATATCTTCGGCCGCAGAACCCTGCCCGAAATGGATCTAGCTTCAACGGCTTGTGCCATACAGAATATGTGGCTGGCCGCCAGGGCTGAAGGCCTGGGTATGGGCTGGGTCTCTTTATTTGACCCTAATGCCTTAGCGACTTTATTAAAAATGCCCGAGGGGAGTCGGCCCATTGCTATTTTATGCTTAGGTCATGTTACCGAATTTTATCCCCAACCCATGCTGGAAATGGAAAACTGGGCCAAAGCAAAACCTTTAGAAAGTTTTCTCTCTGAAAATGAGTGGTAATCACTTTATTAGCTGTTTAGAAATGCTTGAAATACTATTACATTCAACTAGAATAGTGCTGATGTTCACACTGCTTTAAATTTAACGGAAGTCAACTTTTTTATGCTTGAAAATTCCATTTCACTAGAGTCGTTACTGGAAACTCATGAATTACCTTTTGTAATCATTGATGCTTCATTAACAATAGTCGGGCTAAATAAAGCATGGGAACGGCAATTGGCTGTTAACAAAAAAGATTATATTGGACAACCTTGTTGTAAAGCATCCCCAAACTGCCGACATCAGGAACTATTCCAAAAATTGGAGCCTTATGTATCAACTGAATTAATTACAGAGGATAAACAGGCAATTGTACGCGGCTATCCTCTGCTAGATAATGACGGAACTGTCTATCTAGGTGAATCAATCATTCAAAGCACCTCGCTGATTGAAAGCTCCAATACGCCTCGAATGACTGGCTCCTGCACGGCCTTTAATAACTACAAAGAAAAACTTTTAAAAGCGGCTAAAACCCAGGCACCTGCTTTTTTAATGGGAGAAACGGGGACAGGCAAAGAATTAGCCGCCGAATTTATTCACAGCCATTCTAAACTCGCGGACAACGAACTTGTTGTGGTTGACTGCACGGTTCTAACAGAAACGTTATTTGAAAGTGAATTATTTGGCCATGAAAAAGGTGCATTTACTGGCGCAACTAGAACCAAGAAAGGTTTGTTTGAACTGGCTGACAAAGGCACATTGTTTCTTGATGAAATTGGCGAGTTACCTCTTTCTCAACAGCCCAAATTATTACGCGCATTAGAAACAGGACAGTTTAGGCCAGTAGGCAGTACCCGCTCTAAGAAATCAACGGTACGACTTATCTGTGCAACCCATAGAAATTTAACTGAAATGGTTAAAGCGGGAGAATTTAGAGAAGATTTATTTTATCGTTTGTCAGTATTTCCCATTCAAATCCCTCCTTTGCGTGAACGTATGAGAGATATTCCTGAGTTAACGAGTTATTTGTTAACTCAGCTGGGACAAAGGGATGAGGTAGACTATAGCATCAGTAAAGAAGCGCTAATTAAACTCTTGCAACATCGATGGCCAGGTAATATAAGGGAGTTAAAAAACTGTTTACAACTGGCTTGCAGTCTATGTGATAAGCAGCATATTACTGAGGATGATATCTCATATATGCAACAAGCAGTTACTGAACCTCAAGAATATGCTGAGCAGACTCCAGCAACGGCTTCAAACAGCAATCCGTTACAACAAATGGAAAGTGATATTATTCAAGCGCTATTACACAAATATCAAGGCAACCGAAAGCTCATTGCTGCAGAAATGGATATCAGTGAACGCACTCTTTATCGCAAGCTTAAACGCTTCGAACTTAACTAAGCAGGCTGAACAATGACTCCATCTCTAATAAACTGGACCTTCAGCTGCATAGACTCTAATGATGCACTTATTGAACCACCCAACGATCTAAGAACTGCCGTTTCTCAGATCAAAGAATTACCCCCCTTACCCGGTATTGCTGCAAGAATTATGAAACTTGCCGCAGATCCTTTAGCAGATGCCAGAAAACTATCTGAAATTGTTGAACTAGACCCTTTACTTACAACTCAGGTGATCCGCTGGGCCAGCTCCTCTCTCTATGGTTATAAGGGCGAAATTAGTAGCGTACAAGATGCAACAACTCGCGTATTAGGTTATCAATTTGTATTTGACCTGGTGTTAGGCTTATCTGCTTTATCACCCTTAAAAGCCCCCTCAGAAGGCCTGATTGGAACGCGTGCTTTCTGGACTCATGCCTTAGCCAGTACCCATTTAATGAGCGCTTTAAATGATCAACTCAGCACAGAAAATAAATTTGAATCACAAACTATTTTTTTTGTCGCCTTAATGCATAACATTGGCTTCCCTCTTTTAGGCGACCAATTTAAAAATGAATTCAACATATTATCCAACCTGGCCCAGGCTAATCCAACTTTAAGCCTGCATAAATTAGAAAAGTTTGCCTTTGGTGTGGATCATTGCCAACTGGGAAGCTGGTTATTAAAAACCTGGAATATGCCAACCGCAGTGATTGACGTGGTGTATCACCACCACAATCCACACTACCGGGGCGATAATTATCAGCTCAACTTGCTAACCTATTTAAATGATTGCCTGCTGGCCTCCATCAATTTAGGCGATTCACAGTATAGCGTTGATTGCAATCAGGTATTTGAAGAATTAAATATTGATGCAATGGTAGCCAAAAGCGCATTAGACAAACTGGAAAATGAACTGGACGAAATAAAATCTATGGTTGAAATTTGCCTGACCAGTGCTTAGGAGTGAGGATTTAATAGCTGAAAAAACACGCCCTAAAGAATAAGCTTAATGATTCTTTTCCATCATAATTAACTATATCCCCGCTTTTTATAAGTAATTATAATATAATGGTTAGTTCACTCGTAAATGAGTGAAGATAGAACCAATAATTATTTTATTCAATAAGGAGCACTGTCAATGTGTTGGAGTGGTGAAGCATCAGCTGTATTAGCTGTCGCAGGTCTAAGTACCGCAGCTTATGTTGCATACAAAGGGGAATCCAAAGAATTATGGATTCCATTAACATATTTCGCCTTAATGGAATTATTACAGGCTTTCACTTATGTTTATATTGATTTATGTGACAACCCCAGCAATCAGGTGCTCACACTACTTGGATATATTCATATCGCCTTCCAGCCATTTTTTGTCAATATGGTCGCGATGTACTTTATTCCAGAAAGCGTTAAGATAAAAATCAGAACAGCTGTATATACTATCTGCGCAATGAGTTCTTTAGCCATGCTGATTAAAATGTTCCCATTTGACTGGGCTGGTGCCTGTAATGTTGGACTTGAAGGTTTTTGTGGCACACAAACCTGTTCTGTTTCAGGCGACTGGCACATTGCATGGCAACTACCTCTTAATGGGCTGATGTCATCACCAATCGACTGGTTACCAGGTTTTGACTGGGGCTTGCATGGTTTTTCTTATATTTTAGCCGCTTTTTATATGCCTCTGGTTTATGGCTCATGGCGTTTTGTTGGCTTTCACTATCTGATTGGCCCGTTACTTTCAGATATTACAACCTCTGATCCTAATGAGTACGCAGCAGTATGGTGTTTATTTTCAATTGCATTATGTGTATCCGTGATTAAAACACCTATCAGAAAACATTTGCATGTCAAAAAATGGCCTTATTATCACAAGCAAGTAAGCGATGACTTGTAAGGTAAGAGAGCATTATCTATAAAAAAAGGGGCGTAAAGCCCCTTTTTTTATAGTCAAAGTTAGACGTTGTATGCAACGTCTCTACTTCAACTCCAGATTAAACACCTTCCGAATAAAGTAGGAAATATCTTGAATTTCCTGCTGACAAACCGCATGATCCATCTCATACTGATGCCAGCTTATGGGGTACTGTAGCGCTTTAAGCTGGCTAAAAGCCATCTTGGCAGCCTGCATATCCACAACACTATCCATAACTCCATGCGCCATAAAAATGGGCGTAGTCTGATTCTCTTTTGCTGCCTCAATATTTAATTCTTCTATCGTTGGTAAATAGGTCGACAATGCAACAATCCCAGCTAATTTATTGTTCATTCTGAGAGCAGTATGCAAAGCAATCACCCCACCTTGTGAAAAGCCCGCCAGTAAAATATTCTCAGGTCTAATCCCTTGCTGCATTTCCTTTACGACCAACTGCTCAATCAAAGTAGCCGATTGATAAATACCCTGCTTATCAACCTTACGCTCTAATGACATTTCCAAAATATCATACCAGGAGCGCATTTCTAGGCCGCCATTAATGGTAACAGCCTGAACAGGCGCATTAGGAAAAATAAAAGCTATTCCATGCGCCTCAGGCAAGTCCAACTCAGGCACTATAGCTTCAAAATCATGACCATCAGCACCCAGTCCATGCAGCCAGATAACTGAATATTTATGCGCTGTTTCTGGACCTAATTCAATTGTTTCTAATGCCATCATCAACTTAATCTTTCTCAAACATTTGCTTAAATCGCTGCTTAAATTTTTCTTTATCTTTGAAATAGAAAACTAATACGATAAGAAAAGGCCAAACCAATAAAACCATAATTTTTGTTGCAACTGCAAAACTCATAAATCTTCCCCGGTAAAAATTATTTACTATGTCTCAGCATACCACTACAAATACGACAGGGTAAAATAATACCTTTCATCCTATTTTCAGTAGAGGCCTTGCACGCAAGGTCTCTGTTGTAAACTAGCTACAATGTTAGCTTTTAAGGTACAATGCCTCCATTAAACCGAGTCAACCTTCTTATCCATAGACTATGAAATTTTCCTTTGAAATAGTTCCAAGAACCGAACAAGCTTTTGATCAACAATATAACTTTGTTTCAACATTAGGCGAAGCAATTAGCATGATTAATGTCCCTGACATTCAGCGCTTTGATATTAGAAGCTGGGAAACTGGGACAAAAATTGATAGAACAAAACATAGCTTTGTTCCACACTTCAGAGCAACTGACTTTTCTTTGCAGTCGGGGGATATTTTTAGAGTTATTGAAGAAAATCAGCTGGATCATGTATTACTTGTTTCTGGCGATCCACCCGAAGGTATCAAAAGAGAGTTTTATCATACCAACGTACTCGACTTAATTAGAGTTGTTAAGCAAAAATACCCTGATATTACTATACACGCTGGCTTTGATCCCCATAGAAATGGTCTTCAGGAGGAGTGCGACTATGTACAAAGAAAAAAAGATGCAGGCGCATCCAGCTTTTTTTCTCAGCCATTTTATGATATTCGCTTAATCGAAATCTATGCTGAGCATCTACAGGATGTTGAAACATATATAGGCTTAAGCCCAATTACTACGATGTCATCAAAGAACTATTGGGAAATCAAAAATAAAGTGAAATTTCCTACCAGTTTTAGAGCTGAATATGACTGGAATATTGATTTTTCTAACAAGGTGATTGCTATGGCTAATGATGTTGGCTTCAACATCTATTTTATGCCAATTAAAATTGAACTAGAACAGTATTTTGGAAAACTTGATCTGTTAAAGAAGGTTTAACAGAGATAGATTTTTGTGCGGGGAATAAATAAAGCAGGGTACAGAAAGCACCCTGCTTTGGATCAAACTAAAACTATTATAGTTTAGCTTTTAGACCTTCAAAGCCTTTTTCACCTTTTTCTAATAAAGCTGTAGCTTCTACTAAGTCACCTTTTTTAGCTGCTTTTCTAGCTTTTCTCAAGTGCTTATTAGCTTTTTGACGAAAACG
>ENA-OSET01004734-OSET01004734.1-sediment-metagenome-genome-assembly--contig:-NODE-4734-length-11884-cov-3.143390_pt1 | contig 11884 bp, 8 predicted proteins | sample MGYA00237882_ERZ534229 | MGnify/ENA primary metagenome ERZ534229 (study PRJEB26408, sample SAMN06266212) | sediment metagenome | isolation source: Hudson Canyon methane seep mesocosm | place: USA:Hudson...
GTTATCGATTTACTTCGACAGCGACCCGGCTTTATGGCTAAACTCAAGCGGCCTCGCCCTGCTGGTAGGTTATGCGCTTTTTCTCAGCACCGGCCCCGGCTCCCTGGAGCGCTTCAAACTGCGGTTCTGGGAATCCTTCAGACTGTTTATGTGCCCTTTTCTAGTCTCCAGCTTCTCAGCGCTGGTTAAAGGCAAAGGGTTTATACTGCTGTTTTCATCCCAGCTGTACGACAATCTGCTCGGCATCGCTTTTTGCATGAGTTTTTTATTGCTTGTGCAACTATGCTCATTTTGTTATCAAAACAAGGCCTTCAATAAATTCAAGCCGGTAAAAACACGGCAATAATTATGACAACAAAACCTACGTCCAAACGCAACTCGCCACCTCGCCAATTACATGTCGCAGCAATTGAGGACTTGAGTCCTCATATGCGAAGAATAAGTTTCGAAAGCAAGGACCTCAGCACTTTTCCTCATGACATCGATAGCGGTTACGTCAAATTGCTACTCGACCACGAGGGCGAGCTCGTCCGTAGAACCTACACTGTACGCACATTTAATCCAACCACACTTACACTGGATATCGATTTTGTCTTACACGGCGACGAAGGTCCCGCCTCAGCATGGGCATCCACTGCAAAGCCAGGCAGCACCTTGGACATAATGGGGCCTGGCCCAAAAAAGCTGGTCGATTTTTCCGCTGACTGGTTTCTGATGGCCGGCGACATCACTGCCCTGCCAGCGCTCAGCGTCAATATCGAACAGCTACCTGCAGACGCTCGCGGCTATCTTGCCATCGAAATCCCGACCGAAGAAGACAAACAGTCCCTGCCCTTTCCCGAGGCCTTTGAAGTTCATTGGGTCATCAACCCAAAGGCGAGCAAGGAACACTTTCCTTTGCTAGAAAAGATTAAAGAATTCAAGTTTCTGGCCGGCACGCCTTCTATGTGGGTGGCGGGAGAATTTCATAGCACTCGCGCCATTCGTCGCTATCTCAAACAGGAAAGAGGCGTTCAGCGCGGCGAGCTTTATGCCAGCAGCTACTGGCATATTGGGCTCACCGAAGATCGTCACAAAGTTAAAAAGGCCGAAAGCCAAGACTAATAGACAAGGGGATCGGCCCTTTATCTCCGCAGATCAAACTTGCTCTTCTTCCGGATAGCGACCCAATGCGAGAAACAGCGCAATGGCCAATATCAGCAATACGACAGAGACCATTAGAACAACTGAGTAACCGCCAAAAGCTTGCGCCATCGCGCCAAAAAACGGCGGCGCAACACCTGCACCGACAGTAAAAAAGGCGATAATCGCGCCGAAAATAGCGACATAGTGGGCAGCACCAAAGAACTTGCTTGTCAGGTAAGCCAGTAAATCCAGTTCTGCTCCAGCTGCCAAACCAATTAAAATGCCAATAACTATGCCCATAGCAAAACTTATGTCAACGTTGATCAACAACAAGAGACCGACTGTGGGCAACACAAAAAATCCGGCCGCGACGCCTGGTGCCCAAAAACGATCAACCAGCACGCCAACCATGACGCGACCCGCAATCACTGTCAGGCCCATAACTGCGGCAATCGCTGCAATCGAACTGCGCTCTAAACCTTTTTCAGTCATGATGCGTTCAAAGTTCGACAGGAGGCCCGCAATCACAAGAACGGTCACCAAGAGCACTGCACCAAGAATCCAGAAGCGGCCCGTCTTCATAGCCTCAGCACGCGTAAGGCCCCAGACTGGACTCTGCTGCTCTTGGCTCGCATCGCCCTGCTCCACTGCTGCTTGTGCTTTCTCCTTAAACATAAAAAAGACAATCGGTAAGGATACTAACAATGCTCCGATACCAATGGCGCGGTAGCCTATTCGCCAACCGTAGTTGGCGATAAGAAATTCAACCAAGGGCGGCAGAATAAATGCACCCAGACCAGTACCTGCCATCGTGATACCGATGGCCTTCCCCCGATGTTTCGAGAACCAGGCATTGAGCACGCCGGTCCAGACAATAGGCAGCGATCCCGCGCCAAGAATAGCGAGCAGCGCCCAACTGACATACCAAAATAGCAGTGAGCCGGTGTTAAACGAAAGCAAGACATAGGCGCAGGAATGGCCAACAAGACCGACGATGCCAACTGTCCGCAGCCCGGCTCGTGCAGCATAGGAACCAACAATGGGGCCGGTGAGCAGACCGAAACACATCATCACTGTATAACTTAGAAAAAACTGTGTAGGCGTCCAGCCAAATTCGGCACTGACCGGGCCGACAAAAAATCCTTGTGAATAATTTGTCAGGGTAAAGATACCGCACATCATGCCTATAGTCGCCGCAAACAGAGACTTCCAACCTTCCTTAAACTCATTCATCTATATTTACACCCATTCTTATTGTGTCAGGTCTGGTAATGCGGATGGACTCGCCCACTTCAATGGTCATCAAGTCTTCAGCGACAACAAAGTCCCCCGCCCAAGTACTGCGAATTTCCTTATTGAGTTGGGGAAGCTTTTTCGGTTCATTGTCTAAATGAGTTAATACCCCCAAGCGCGTTTTTGTTTTTGTAAACACCCGGCCGACATCCGGTGCCAGGGTATGCAATGCGACAATGTCATCAGCCACTTCGGGCTCAAAAGTACTGCGAACGAAATGTTCCAAAGCCGGTGACATCACCTCGTGAATCACTACGTCCGCCTCGGCACTGTGGCGAATTAGGTTCTCGGAATAAGCCGTATCTCCCGAGACAACCACGCTGTATTCACCTACATCAACTCGGTAACCAAATGCCGGGGCAACCACATGATGATCAACAATAAAGGGGGTTACCGTAAGCTTTCCTATAGTAATAGGCTTATTATCCATAACCTCTGTAGCAATATAGTTCAAGGACTCGCGGTCCGCAGAATATTTCTGCCGGTCAGCACGAAAGACAACATCCTCCTCGAAAGCCAGTCGCAAATGACGCATAAAGGTTTCGGCTTGAGCGGGCCCGTAAACACGAAGATTGTCCTTGCGACCTAAATTCCAGCCATTCATATACAAATCGGGAACCCCTACGGTGTGGTCTGAATGCATATGGGTCAGGAAGAGATGTGAAGTCTCGCGCAGATAAGCGGGCCCCAGATTCCAGAGGTGGTGCGCGCAGGCCCTGCCACAGTCGAACAAGAGTTTGGTATCCCCTGACTCAATCACAATGCCTTGGCCAAATTGTCGTTTGTTGGGAACCGGGGTGCCGGTACCTAAAAAGGTAATTTTAATCGCAGGCTCAGCCCTTGATTCCTCGACCGGGTTCTTCGCTGTTTTTTCTGACCCGGCATCCTGAGCTACCTTGCGCAGCTGCATAGCGCTACTCAGATAGTAATTTCTCGCCGTCGCTGTCAAAATATTATCAGCCAGATTTTCCAAGGCTTGCGCTTTGTAAAGGTGAGCAGGTTTATTGCCCGGCTCAAGAGCTAAAATATAATCACATAGCTGAGCTGCCCATTGATAGTCTTCAGCTTCAATTGCATCCTTGGCCAAGCGGGACAGTCCCGCCACGCCGCCTGATATCCGGCCGATACGCTCCGCCTCCTCCCGATCCCCCAGAGGAAACAAATTTGTCGCATTACCATCAAACCAGCCGAGATAGCCGCTAAAAATTGCTCTGATGGCCCACTCGGGGTTACCGTAATAGGGGCGCAAATAATCCAGCGACTGGTACTTCTCAGGAAGCACCACATACTCCACCAGTTGCGCAGGCGTCATTCCCTTGTTGATGCCTTCTACAGTTTTATTAAACAAAAAATCGATAGCAGACTTGAAATTAGTCAGCGTTTCGTTGACCGCTTTCTCACCAACAATCGGGCGGGTATGGCCGCCCACTACCGCGCTGGGTCGCTCCTGCAAAATTTTATCGATAGCCTTGGCCCAGGCTCTTATGTCACGATATGGGGTGCCGCGAAGTGCATACAAATTGGGCCATGACTTATAGAAGTTATCACCTGAAAATACCACACGCTCAGCGGGGAAATTTATATACAAGTGATCATGTGTTTCTCCCGTCGCCGCGACGAGAACCAGCTCCAGACCCGCGACTGTCAAAGTCCGCCGTTGACGTTTCAGAAAATGTGTCGGTGCTACTTTGTGGTCCGCAGAAAAAACGCCACCTTTGCGCTTGGGCCAATACGCTTTGGCAATACCATTGTTGATTCGTTGTTTTGGCAACAATGCGAAACCGGCCTGCATCGCTCCCCGACGTTTTTGAATCAGTACCCCAGCGTCTTCTAAAGTATGTTGCTCATGCCCAAAACCCTCACGAGCCCATATTTGAACATCAGGAGAATCAAGAAATGCGACAGCACCGTGAGTATGATCCCCGTGCCCATGCGTAAAAATAATCGCCTTGACTGGTTTATCACTGATTTTTCGAAAATCGGCTCGTATGGTTTTGGCAATTGCGGCATCAACACCGGTATCAACGATCACAAGCCCTTCCGGACCTACAATCATACTAACGGGGGACACCGCATAACCGACTGCCGTATAGACACTTTCCGAAACCTGGATAATATCTTTTTCGAATTCCGCATTGCGGCTGATCAGTTGTTGAGTCGCAAGCGATTCTACAACATCGGCGGTGACAGCACTGCTCACTAGCCAAAACATCCCTGCAAAGGCAAGCGAACATATCTTAGCAAATAGATTCATTCCTAAATTTTCCTGTTAAAAAGAGCTAAAAATCCAGCCCGAATGAAATACCGTAAGTACGCGTTGAGGCATTACTCACTCTGCATATTACAGTCTGGTTAATGTCTCGTCTCGCATCCGTTGTACCGCGCAGTATCCCATTACCATCGTTAACCAGTACTTGGCCACAATAGTGCTCGTCGGTAAGGTTGTTGCCATAAATCGACACAGCGTACTTTTGGTCCTCACCAAAGCGATAAGTCATATTGGCATTGAGCAGTGTGAAAGCTTCAACAGTAAGCTGATCGACAACGTCGCTATTACCGTTAGTCGCTGTAGATTTCACCTGATCACCGGTGTGAGTAATATTCGCGGTCAAGGTCAGGCCATTACCGTCTGCAAGCGCAATATCTTGTGAAGCAAGAAGGTTAAAGGATAAATCTGGCGCACTCGCTAACTCAGCACCTTTAAAAAAACCACTGTCGCCGACCTTGGTCACTTCGGTATCCAATACTGACAATCCCGCCTGCAAGAAAAGGCCATTGTCGCCACCGTATTTAATATTCGCATCAAAGCCGGTAATTTCAGATTCTGGCGCATTGTCTAACACAGGATTGCCACTGGCCGTAATAAATTGCTGGAGATTTTCATAGGTGTAGAAAAACATCGCAGCGTCGAATTGAATTTGGTTCTCCCAAAAAGTCCCCTTGTAACCGATTTCCCAAACATCCAGAGATTCGGGTTCAAGTCGTGTTTCATCCAGGGAGGAAAGCACATTAGCCAAGGGCACAATCGCGTAGACAGGCCGAGTATCCAGAGCCGAGCCCTTAAAGCCTCTAGATGTACTGGCGTAGAGTAAAGAATCCTCAGTTACGGCCCAATCCAGCTTGATCGTATACCCCACGTCTTCGTTAGCCAGTGTTTGTGAAATCTGTCTGGCGATTTCAAAGCCATTACTATCAAACTCCGGGCTGCCAGGGTTTTGGGCGGCAGCCAGAGCATTGATATCTTCCGCAAAAAACAGCGCATGAGAATCTATGCCGGCAACGCTGGGAGAAGAAGGCAGATAGTCACCGGTGATCTCCTCATCGGAGTAGCGAATACCCGCGGTGAGCGTTAGCACCTCACTAAAGTCGTATTCGCCTTGATAGTAAATGCCCAGATTTTCCTTGCTGTGGTCCAGCTGAACATTAGGAATTTGAGCACCGTTTCGAAATGCGCCCCGCGCGCCTCGAAGCCCCGTGTAGGATTCAGCATCTTCTTTTAGGTAATACACACCTGCAATCCAGCGGTAGCCTTCCTCGCCTGTCGAAATTAAGCGCAGCTCCTGCTGAAAAGTATCGCGATCATCCTGTTGGTAGGACTGCAAACCCAGGGTATCACTGCCATCGTTATCGTTAGCGTTTTTGTAGTCGAGATTGTCCCAAGAGGTGATGGAATTAAAGCTTGCCCACTCAAGCTCGTAGTCAAATTTTAGATAAAAGCCCTTCGTGGACAAATCCTCGAAGCCAATATCCTGTGCAGTCAGATTCCAATCCCCGATCGATGGGTCCGAAGCGGCTTCGCCAGTGCTGCCACCATCGCGCCCCAGACAATTAGTATCATCTTCAAAGTCGATTGCGCCCAGTGGTGCCTCACTACAAAGACCACCGGAGCCATCGGCGGAACGTGTGCCTACTGCCTTCACAACGGTACTGTTATTGGCGCTACTCAAGGCATGAATATTAAAGGTCACCGAAGCTTCATCCGTCGGCTGCCAGAGCAGTGTCGCACGTCCGGTTTTGGTATCGTCATCACCGTAGCGTTGGCCATTGCTGATCGACTTGTATGCCCCGTCGTCACTAATCGTTTGTAAGGCCACGCGCGCAGCCAGAGTCTCGGAAATATCGAAACCAAACGCAAAATCCGTTTCTATGTGACCGTAGTTACCCAGCTTTACACCCACATTGCCTTGGGTACCGGCGCCAATTTCTGGTTTTTTACTGATGTAATTTACCGCACCACCAGTAGTATTGAGGCCAAACAAAGTATTTTGAGGTCCTTTCAATACTTCTACACGCTCCATATCAAACAGGGCCGCCTTGGCGTGAAAACCACTGGTCAGGGTAACACCATCGAAATACTGTCCGACGGCGGAGGCTGCCGTTAAGTGGACGTCATTGGTCCCGACACCACGTAAGAAATAGCTCTTGTTTGAACCCGCCTGAGACCCGGCGGAAAGCCCGGGGGTGATATTGACCAGGTCACTGGCATTGCTAACACCCAAAGTTTTCAAGGTGTCGCCGGTAAAGGCATTGACCGCAATGGGTACATCTTGAAGTGATTCAGAACGCTTTTGGGCGGTGACGACCACCTCTTCCAATTCTGCATAAACTGAGGCATGAGCACTTAACAACAGAGCGCCTGAGACCAGAATTGTCGGGATTTTTTGCTTAGCTTTCTCGTTCATCATTACTCATCCTGTTTTTATATTTTTGATGGGCTGTATCGCAATTGGCATTCAAACAAATTGAACTATAAGACAACGCTCGAAAATGAAAATAGGACAATAACTGCACTGACTGTTCGCAAAATACGCTCAATCTTGAAAGGCCTTGTTATTGCGGGCTTATGGCTATGACGGCGGGGCCTTTGGCCTAGCCTGAGATTATGGCGACAGGATGCGGGAGCTATTGTGCTCAATTCAGCCTATAATATTGGCAGCTGCAAAGCGATTCTCACCAGCAGATGAGTAGAGGCGGAACCTTGAACGAACTAGATTGCATACGCGCATTTGTCAGAGTGGTAGAAGCCGGCAGTTTCTCCGAAGCGGCAAGGCAGACCGGCACCGTCAAATCTGTTATCACCAAGCGGATTAACCAGCTAGAGGAATACCTTGAACTTCAATTGCTACAGCGCTCAACACGGCGACTGACGATCACTGATGGTGGTGCAGATTTCTATGAAAGAAGTGTGCTGATACTGTCGGAACTGGATCAAGCTAAGGCGGCGGTGAGTTCAGTTGAGTGGGGTTTGACTGGGAGGTTCAGAGTGAGCTGTATATCCTCCGTCACAGCGGCATTTCTGGCGGATGATCTCTGTGAATTTCAGCTGGAACACCCTGACCTGCGGGTTGAATTACAACAACACGACCGCTTTTGCGACCCGGTTCAGGAGGGCTTCGATGTTTGCCTGCAACCCTCGCGAGACCCGGGGGGGACGCTGGAGAAAGTGGATATCCTACCCCTACAAAGGCTAGTGGTCGCCACACCGGAATACATTAAAAACCACGGCGAGCTCCTCACTGCCGAAGACTTAAAAAAACACAGTATTGCTCATAACAATCATGTACAACCGGATTGCTCCATCAATTTCGTGAGTGATGGTGAGTCTCATGCCGTCACCATGGAACCTCATATATCAACCAACACAATATGGTTGCTGAGAGCCGCGGTCTTGAGCAATCACTATATGGCAATTATGCCTGCATTTTTTATCGAAAAAGAACTGACTTCCGGACAAATGGTGCCGGTATCAGCGAAACTCAGGGCATCGCGAACACAGTTCTCTGCCTTTCATCGGCGCTCCTCATTTGTGCCGATGAAAGTCAGAATATTTATTAATTTCTTACGTCGAAAATATGGCGAGTCGCCACCCTGGGAACATCGCATCCTGGAACAGTGTCCACAGCTCCAGGCGGCGATGAGGCCCGACCTCGCAGAGAATATGCTGAAATAGGCGGCCTTAGTCCGTCTGGATAGTGACCCACTTCAGTTCGGTAAAGGCCTCAAGATCCGCCTCTGTCCCCTCTCTTCCGAAGCCACTGTCACCGACACCACCAAAGGGCACATGCGCCTCGTCGGTTATCGATGGGCTGTTAATGTGCACCATGCCCGCCTCAATGCCTTTAGCGTATGCCATCGCTCGATGGATGTTGCTGGTGTAAATCGCAGAGCTGAGACCGTAGTTACTATCGTTAGCCTCCTTCATCACTTCATCAAAGTCGCTGAAGATGTAAACACAGACCACCGGTCCAAAGGTTTCTTCTCTAAACGCTTTCATCTCAGCATTGACATTAAGAAGCACTGTGGCGGCGCAACGATTGCCGTCCCAGGTGCCACCTGTGGCCACGGACGCACCCTTTTCCCTAGCGTCTTCGATATGCAATTTTATGCGCTGCCGCTGACGCTCACTGATCACCGGGCCGATAATGGTATCCGGATCATTGAGATCTCCCATCCCGAGATTGCTGACAACCTTTACATACATTTCAACAAAGGCCGGGAAGACCTTCTCATGCACATAAACACGGCTTGAACTGACACAGGCCTGACCCTGGTGCATAAACACACCGCGGACCGCACCTTGGACGGCATCTTTTAGATTGGCATCGTCCATAATAACAAGCGGATTCTTGCCGCCCAGCTCTAGTGTCACGTGTTTATTGTTGATCGCACAAAGCTGCTGAATGTGTTTACCAACCACCGTTGAGCCTGTAAAGGTCACCGATTTTATCAGCGGATGAGCGGTTAAACAGTCACCGATCTTGTAACCATTTCCCGTTACCACGTTGAGCGCATTACTGGGAAAGCCTGCGTCTTTCAAAAGTTCAGCAAATTTTAAGGCCAGCACCGGGTGCTCCTCGGAAGGCAATAAGACCGCCGTACTACCCGTGGCGAGGGCGTTGGCGCACAGTCGGCTGGCTTTGATCAAAGGCACATTAAATGGCGTAATCACTGCGACTACGCCGCGTGGCGCCCGCCAGGTCATACTAATGCGGCCGGGATAATCCGAGGGCAAGGTTTTGCCACTGACCTGTCTCACGATACCGACAGCGGCACGAATAAAACCGATTGATTTGTTGGTTTCAAACTCGGCCTTTCTTCGAGTCGAGCCGCCCTCGTTGATCAAGATGGCAATGAATTCTTCTTTGCGCTGCTCCAATAGTTCAGCCGCTTTGCAAAGCCAAGCTTCCCTTTCGGTCGTCGTGGTTTCTTTGTAAGCAAGAAACGCCGCATGAGCCTCTCGAACGGCTCGGTCGATATCGTCAGCCGTGCCGTCTGCGACCTCGGCATAAAGGCTGTCATCCAAGGGGTTCAAGGACTTCAGAACACCACCATCACTGGCTGGGACTGATTCATTTGCTATCCAGTGGCCCATGACCATCGCGTCTTCTGCCATGTTATTGTCCTCTCATCGTGTCAATCTCTCGGTAGTAGCATTTTGATATGAGCAGTTCTCAGCCTCGACCACTCAAGCACTAATTATTTTTTTAACTTCCGGCCAGCTTTGACTGCCAAAGGTCAACAGGTCGTCGGTAAGATCCTGCGGACACCAATCCAGGATGGCAGACTTGAATGTCGGCTCTGCCTGAATCCGCACCCACCAATCAGCAAGATACGGCAGACTGTCTTCCCACCACGCACTCATGCCCAGCATGGCCACTCGGTTGACGTAAGGCGTCAGAGATACATCTGCCAGACCAAAAGCCTCTCCCGCCAACCACTTGTGTTGTTGTAAGTCTTCATTCATTTGTTTTAGATATTTATCGTACAACCGTACTTTGTCCGCAACGCCAGGCGCCTCAAAGCCATATTTTACAATCTGTTTTTTGTAATCTGCCCAGCCGACAGTTACCGAATGATCCGGCGTGCTTGCTAGAAATTCGGCCAGCGCTTCTTCACTCATATTTTTTTTCACGATATGGCGATGAGAACTGGCAAAGGTCAAAGTGCCACACGCCGGGTGCAAGAGTTCGTCAAGCGCCTTGGTCCAGTAACGTGTTTTAACATATTCAAGGGGATTATCCGGGGTCAAGTTCTTGCCAGGAAAAGCCAGGTCAAGATATTCCATTATCACGGTTGATTCGTTAATAATGTTGCCATCGTGAACCAAACTCGGCACTACAGACTTGGGATTAATCTTGGCGTATTCAGGGGTGAACTGCTCACCTTTAAGAATATCGATATAGTGCGTTTCAAAATCCAGCTCTTTCAAAACCATTGCCCAACGCACTTTGGCAGCACAGACGGACGAGCCGTGATGATACAATTCAAGCATTATCTTGTCCTTTCAGAAATATTTCGGTGTGGGCGCAAAACCCCTCGACAGGTTCAAACAGTTGTCAGCGTGTCCGCTAAAAAGTTGGGCACCATTCCAGTACACCTTTTTTAAAGCTGTCCCGCTCTCTCAATCGGCCTGCCCAAGCTTGCACCGCCGGATATCGATCAAAATCATAACCCGCACCCGCCAAGGTAAAGTGCAGCGGCACCCAGGTGATGTCGGCCAAGGTGAATTGATCTCCGACGAGCCAGTCGCTATCCAGGAGGATGGCATTAGCCTTTTCAAAGAAACTATCCAGCGTCTTTTCTGCCTCCACGGCTTCTTCTTGCGAGATCCCTGCGCTGCAATTTCGATGGAACTGGATGAGCTCTTCGTTGGTTTGTAGCTTTTCGTAGGCTTTCTTTTGCTCTTCAGACTGTGTCATTTTGCCTTGCATTTTGTGGTAATAGATATAGGTTTTGACGCCAGTTACATGAATCTCTACCGCGGATTTCAACCACCAATACATCCTTTCCAGATCTTGCTCAATCGCTGGTCGAAGTTGCGGCTCCGTAAAGGTCTGATCGATATAATCTATAATGTCATCCGACTCAATGATAACTACACCATCATGTACAAGTGTCGGCACGACGCCATTGGGGTTGATACCAAAATACTCCGGCGTGATATGTTCTTTTTTAGTGATATCCAGATGGTGACTTTCCCAGGGAAGATTTTTTTCTTCCAGTACCATACGCACTCTCATCGCGCAGTTAGAAAGCGCCGCATGATAAAGGTGTAGACCTTTAAACGTTGTCACTTCTTTATTAGACGGCGTAATTATGCCCATATTTGTTTCACCTTATCGCTTTTCAGGTAGATACTTAGGCGGAGCCTCTCGGCGGCCTGCCCTGTTTTTCGGCAATGAAATTGACATAATCCAAGAGTGCCTTGGGTGCGGTTCGGGCAAAGGCATTTGACCCGATCCAGGCTGCAAAGACCTTTGATTGCGCATCAATGAGGAAGGTGGCCGGCTCACAGAACACAGGCATTTCTTCATCTTTGACCTGATTTGAAATAAATACGCCCAACTCTCTGGCGCTGCTTATCGGCATTTCATAACCCAGAACAAGATTGCTTAGACCCAATTCAGCCGCAGTGGATTCCGCCCGCACTTGAGTATCGGCACTCACTGCCAAGACACTGACACCC
>ENA-OSET01004736-OSET01004736.1-sediment-metagenome-genome-assembly--contig:-NODE-4736-length-11880-cov-2.678048_pt1 | contig 11880 bp, 8 predicted proteins | sample MGYA00237882_ERZ534229 | MGnify/ENA primary metagenome ERZ534229 (study PRJEB26408, sample SAMN06266212) | sediment metagenome | isolation source: Hudson Canyon methane seep mesocosm | place: USA:Hudson...
AATTCTGGAGCAACCATCACTGATCCAAATGATGTTTCAGATTCAGGAAATGAAACTCATTTACCTCTTGAATTACCATTTGCTGTTTCTACAAAACAAGCATGTGTTGGAATAAAGGTTGACTTCTCATTAACGGGTTCTGATACAAAGATGAGCTTTTTATGGAATTTCGGTGACGGAAGTTTTTCATCAGAGCCTGACCCCTCTCATATTTATGAAGAAGAAGGAGTGTTCGATGTTACCCTATCTGTAAGATCTCCAGGAGATGGTGCAATAAGAACGAGAACTATTGAAAAACTTATTGAAGTTAACCCACAACCTGATGCCAAACTTAATTGGGATCTTCCTAGAATCGTGACAAATGGACATCTAGAAGTTGTGCTAAATGATGAAACAGAAGACACAAACTCATCAACTTGGGTTGTAGATGGCACTGTAACTGATGGTAGTATAGCAGAATTCAGTGTGCCCGGTACATACGAATTAAGTTTAATTGCTTCAAATAAGTTCGGATGCCAAGATCATGCTTCGGGAAGAATTGAATTCGGAAATAGGACTGACCTTAGAGCTCCAGCACGGTTTAGTCCTGATGGAGATGGAAGGTACGATGCCTTTATGCCCTTTGGTTTATATCGTTTAGTTGATAAATGGGAATTAGTAATTTCTGATGAGTTTGGAAACGAAATTTATGCAACAACTGATTTTAACTCACCTTGGAATGGATTTGATTCCTCAGGAGAGTTAGCTGAAAATGGCTCAAAGTTCTATTGGACAGTTGTTTGCACTGACCATAGCGGGATTCAACGTCTTTATAATGATGTTGTTCGAGTAGAGCGTTAAATCTGCTCAATAATTAGGAGTGAATCCTTATCTTGCGAACTATTGAAGCCACATCTTATTGAGCATGAGTAATCTTAGTCTTTTTCGTTTTTTATTTGCCACTATCATTTCTTTTTTAGCATTAAACAATTTTTATGCTCAAATCACTACTGTTTACACAATGGGGTCAGGGGATGTAATAGTTTATGAATGTGGAACTGATGCGATTTTTACTGATGATAATAGTGGTACACTTGATGCTCAAGATCCATATTCTTGTACGAATAATACGATTACATTCTGTCCTGATGTTCCAGGAGATGCAGTCCAAATCAATTTTTTAGGTTTCGATCTACAAACAAATGCGAATCCTAATAATAACGACGCTCTTTATGCTTACGATGGTGATAATACTGGGTCAAATTTAGTTGGAGTAGGTACTGGGAACAGTTTTGATGGTGTAAGTATAACTGCTTCAATAGATAATCCAACTGGTTGTGTTACGTTTCAATTTGTTTGTAATAACAATGCTACTGGAGGAGATATTGGTTGGGCTGCTACAATAAGCTGTGTGACTCCTTGCTCATACCCTGTTTCAGGACTTGAGTTAGTATCTCCAGACCCATTTCCGAATACACCTGAAGGCGTTGTCAGTATAGGTCTTTGTCCTGATGATGTAGTTACCTTTTCAGCTCAGTCAGCTTTTGGCACAGCTGGATTTGCCTTAGACTCTCTTGTTTGGAATTGGGGTGATGGATTAGTTGAAACAACTGCTGTGTCAGATGGCCTTATCGTTTCTCATTCTTTTGGTGAACCAGGAGAATATATTGTTACTCTTACTGTAGTTGACGAGAATCAATGTAATAGTACTAACCTTCAACCTCATCAGGTGTTAGTCAGTACTTTGCCAATATTTAATACAGAATTTACAACTCCTATTTGTGCTGGCTCCCCAGGGTTTCTAAATGGTGATCCTGTTCAGTCGATTACATGGACTGCTCTCCCTCCTGTAGGAGTTTCAGAACTTGCGGATCTTCCCGATGCAACAGGAGTTGCTTTCACATCAGAGTTGTTCATTGACTTTTTCGAGCAAGGTCAAGTTCTAGAAAACTGCGAAGACATTGAGCTTATTACTGCAAATATTGAGCATTCGTTTATTGGAGACTTGACTTTTTGGATTACATGTCCTGACGGAACTGAAGTAATACTTATGGATAATGGGGCTAGCGGTGGTCCTGACCCTACTGGTTGTACTCCGAATGATCTAGGTGGAAATGATTTAGGGATTGTCGATGTTGAAGGTTGGGATTATTCTTGGAATATGGATGCTGAATGGGTGCTAGATGATTCAGGAAACCCTGATGCAGGAAACCCAATGCCTTCTGGAACATATTTGCCTTGTGAAGATTTATGTGATTTTGTCGGATGCCCTTTAAACGGAATATGGACATTCAACGTAATTGATCAGTGGGCTGCAGATAATGGAACACTATTCGGTTGGGGAATAGACTTTAACCCAAATATTGTTCCTGGTGTAACAACATTTACACCAATAATAGGGTTGGGTTCAGATTCTAGTTTTTGGGATGTGACTAATGTAGATGAAGGAGTAGTTCTTATATCAGATGATGGAAATTATGTTGACCTTGATTTCCCAAATCCAGGAGTTTTCGATTTCACATACCAAGTGACAAATAATTTCGGTTGTACATGGGATACTACTGTTAATATTACTGTTATTCAAGGCCCTCAAACAAATATTTCCGCTGGCGATGATGTAGTTTTTTGTCAGGATCCAGTTCAGTTATTGGGGGAGTTTAATGCTGGAGGACCTTCTCCTTGTGGAGGGGCAGGTGGGGCTTATGACTATTGTTACACTAACAATGAAAACACGGTGTTTAACTATTGCCCTGATGTTTTAGGCGATGGCACTATGATGACTATTAACTTTTCAGCGGGCTCCATGGAGACATGTTGTGATTGGATAAATGTATTTGATGGACCAAACGGCACAGGTACTTTGATTCAGACTTTTAATACGAATATTCCTGGATCTTCTTTTACAGCGACTAATCCCGATGGATGCATTTCATTTGTTTTAACTAGTGAAGGAAGTATTAATTGTGGAGACGGATTTTGGGGTTTTGAACCTCTTGAGTGGTGCGTAAGCTGTGGGGGTATGGATGCCTGCGGATTTGATTGGTCTTGGACTCCAACCGAGTATTTAGATAATCCATTCGTGCCTCAGCCTACAGTTTTAGATTTTGATGGACAGCCAACCGCCTACACTTTATCTGTTGAACCTATAGGATTTGATAATTGTGCAGCGACAGATGTCGTAATGGTATTGCCAGGATTTCAGTATGAGGTTAACGATCAGCAGCCATCTTGTTTAGCTGATGATGGTGTTTTAATAGTTTCTATTAATGAACCTTTAAGTGAAGGCCCTTTTACAATTGAGTTTTTTGAAGGAGGTATACTTCAAGAATCGGTTCAATATGATGGAAATGATTACGTACTACAGAATTTAACACCTGGTATGTATAGTGTCGAGTTATTTGATGCTACAGGATGTCTGTATTCATATGAATTCCAAATGCTTGATCCAGTTCCTATGCAAATTGAAACAAGCTCTGATGAAATTATTTGTTTATCTGCAGCTGTTGTACTGGAGGCTTGGTCTGATCAAGATCCTGCTGATCTTTGGACTTATCATTGGATAAATTCTATTACTGGGGATACTACTTCAACAGTTGATGGCAGTTTTGTTGCTAGTCCTCTTTCTAGTACTATTTATACAGTTTTTGCTACTGATCCTAATGGTTGTCCGTCTGATGATGAGCTGATAAACGTGAATGTTTTAGGTGGTTTGATCGCGGATTTACAAGGAACTGATTTCATTTGTAGTGGAGAAGAGGCTCAACTTGATGCAAGTGGTTCATTCGGTGGAAGTGGTGCTGGATATCACTTCACTTGGTTGTGGGAAGGCAATCAATTGGGGGCCTTACAAAATAGCATAGAGAATAACACGCCTCCTTCTTCGGGGATGTACTGCGTGATTGTTACTGATGATTGCGAGACGCCACCTTCTGAGGCATGTATGTTTGTAACGATTGAATCTCCAATTGATGTGAATTTCGTTGCAGACACGACGAAAGCTTGTGGAAATGGTGCTTTTGCGTTTTCGAATTTGATCGACCCTGCATTGATTACGACGAGTGTTTGGGATTTTGGGGATGGAGCCATGACAGCTGAAATGAACACGAACCACACCTATGTAACCCCCGGTTTTTATACTGTTACTCTAACTATTAATTCTCTTGCTGGAGGTTGTGAGTACTCTGCGACTAAGGAATCGTACATTAATATTTACCCTTTACCTATGGTGGGTTTCTATGCGAACCCTCAACCTACAACTGTGCCTAATACGACGATATCTTTTGATGGGTTGCAGAGCGATAATGTTGTTAGTTGGCTTTGGACTTTCAACTCGTTTAATCCTCTCGGATTTGCAATTGTTGAGGACCCTGTATTTACTTTCCCTTACGATAGAGGTGGGTTTTATCCTGTAAAATTAGAGGTTGAGGATATCTTTGGTTGTACTAACCAAGTCACTCGTGAGATAGAAATACGTGATTTGTTTAATCTCTTTATCCCAACTTCTTTCACACCTAACAATGACGGAACTAATGACGCTTTCTTTATCCAGGGTTCAGATATTGACCCAGATAGATTCGAGCTTCAGATATTCAACCGCTGGGGAGAGGTCGTGTTTGAAACGACAGACATTAACGATGGTTGGAATGGGAAGGTTGGAACAGACGGAGAATACTTTTCGCGAAACGGTACGTATACTTACCGTGTTGAAGTTCACAGTATAAGTGAAGAAAGCTGGAGGAAAGAAGTATTCGGATATTTAATGCTTATTCGCTAATCAGGCGACTGAAGCAGCGATTTTATTCGCTGCCATCAATATTTAAGAGTTCGTCCATAGTTCCTGTTGATACACTATGATAATTCGGGCGAGCTTTTTTGTATATGCTTAAAGCCATATTTGTTTGGTCTGTGTCAAGCAAAGCCTTGTAAAGTGGAGTTAAAAACTTTCTTCTGCCAACGTTTATAAGGAAGTTCTCCAGACGATTGTAAGAAGCCTTGTGCCCCTTTAAAACAGCCTGCTCTAACCAAGCGAAAAGCACCTCGTTGTTTCCGGTAGATGAGATGTTAAATGTAGAATTTAACTCATCAAGTTTTGCCACATTTACTGATGACGGGATACTCTTTAAAAATCTGTATCGTTCTTGGTATAGCCAATCGTTCCATAGTAAGTCCGAAGTTGCTAAGTCGCCAGAGGCCCATTTTTGTACTGCGATATCTACATTCTCAATTCTGTCGCTTTGAATTTTAGGACAGTTGTCAGGAAGGCCAGCGCCGTCTATCCAAGCTGTGAGATTAACGGCATCGCGAGTTGCTTCATCTGTGAGAAGGTTGCCTTCTAAATATTCAATGAAGTTATCTGTATCCATTACCGTGAATGCGTGCTTAGTGAAGTACTCAGAGAGGAAAGCATCGAATTGAGCTCTTCCAACAGTTTCTTCAATCATGCGAAGGAAAAGAAATCCCTTGTCGTAGGCAATAGCTGTCATTCCGTCATCTGGGTTGCGACCCTTTAAATGAAGGCGAAGGTGAGTGTCGTTTGGGCTTAAATCCGACAATTCATTTACTAATCCTCTATAGCTGAGGCTGGCAAGCATCTCACTTATATCTCGGCCGTAAACGGCTTCCATAATTCTTTGCTCGAAATACACAGTGAATCCTTCGTTAAGCCAAAAGTCATCCCATGTAGAATTTGTCACTAAGTTTCCGCTCCAGCTGTGAGCAAGTTCGTGCGCAACTAAGCTGACCAGGCTACGGTCACCTGCGATAATCGTAGGTGTGGCAAATGTTAAGCGTGGGTTCTCCATTCCGCCAAATGGGAAAGCTGCAGGCAGAACTAACAAATCGTAACGCTCCCAAGCGTATTTTCCGTAAAGGCTTTCAGCTGCAACAAGAAGATCCTCCATCTCTGCAAATTCATACTCTGCTGCGTCGATAAGGTCGGGAGTGGCATAAACTCCAGTGTGTTCTCCCACACTTCTAAACTCCACATCACCAACAGCGAGGGCCAGTAGGTAAGAGGGAATGGGTTGGTCCATCACGAAGGTATAGTGTCCTTGAGAGTTCTTTTCTGTGGGATTCACGGCGCTCATAAGAGCCATTAAATCTGAAGGTACATCAACTGTAGCGTTGTAAGTAAATCGTATTCCAGGGGAGTCTTGACATGGGATCCAAGTTCTTGCGAGAATAGCTTGGCTTTGTGTGAATAAGAATGGGTGTGCATCTTCTGATCCTTCGACCCAAAGGAAAGCATCGGCTCCCGGTTGTGTGTTGTAATTTATACTCACCTTTTTAGTTGAAGGTGTGATCTCTATACTTAGAGGAGATCCGATGAATTCTTGTTCCTCGCCGATATTGAATGGGCTATCTTTTCCGTCAACTTGTACGCTGAGGATATCTAGCTCACGTATGTCTAAGATAACTTTCTCAGCATTGTCAGATGTTTCGAGATCGAAAGTTGCAGTAGCAGCAATGGTGCGAGACTCGAAATCTACGACAGCGTTCCAATCGAGGTGTGTTACAACAGCTTCTGCAGGTTTACTATAACTGTGGTGGTCGGTGGCTCTTTTCATATTGAGTATTGCTTCTTTTTTTGTGCTCGAGTTATCTGACGTTGTCGAGGTTGTCGAGTTTTCACAACTTGCTACAGTAAGTAAGCTAATTGTAATAAGGCTGATTTTGAGTAGGTTCATTTATTTAAATTTTTTAAAGCTCTTCCTGTTAGGACAAATAAGATAGTGCCGAATGCTGTTTTAACGAGCAGTCCAGGCATTAGAACTTTTACAGCAGTAGAAATATCTAGGGAGGTAGGGGTGAGGGCGTCTTGAAACCCAAGGCCAAGGATTAGAATTATCGTTTGGGCTAAAAATAGAATAATACATCCGGTAATAAATTCATGCTTGACTAAGTTCGTTTTTTTAGATGCAAAGTTTGCCGCCTCACCTGCGAAAAGGGCAGCGATAGGGAATGATAGTAGGAAACCACCGGTAGGACCCGTAAAATGGAGCCAACCTGAAGCGCCACCATGAAAAATTGGAGCTCCTAAACCTCCCGCTAACAAATATAAAATTGTAGTACTAACACCGACTCTACTGCCAAATAGAAACCCCGACAGCACCACTAAAATAGATTGTAGAGTTATAGGTAACCCTTGAGCTAAGTCTAGCTCTATGGACCCTAAGAGCGCCATAGCCGAGAATGATATCACAAGATAAATTGCATCGTCATAAAGGATATTTCCCGTGAGTTTGATATCAGATCGAATCATTTTTATGAGTGTTACTCTCTTTCGAAATTCTGTTTTCCAATTGACTTAAATTCTACTTCGTTATTTTCCCTGTTTACGTCCGCTTGTAGGAGAAGTGGGTCGAGAGTGATTTTCGAGATGCGTTTCCCTAGGGTTGGGATTTCTAAAGTATAAGTGGGATTCGTCCAAGGCCAATCTTCAGCAAGGATCTCTCCTTTATTCATCTTTCTGTTCCCTCTCATGATAACCAGTGGAATATGGTAGCTCGATGAAGTGCCGTCTTTGAAAGTCACCTTTACGTCTTGAGGCATGGGCATTATGCCTACTTTTTCAAGGGTAATTGTACTCCCCTTTTTATTTGTTACTACAGAACTTATTGCATAGTCAATAGTGTGAGTAGTGTTTACGAAGTAATCGAAGTACCAATCGAGTTCTATCCCTGATGTACGTTCCATTACTCTCTTAAAGTCTGTGGGGCCAGGGTGTTTGAAAGCCCAAACTTTAAAATATTCCTTCATCCCTTCATTCCTCATCTTCTCACCTATGATAGCTCCGAGTTGCTCAACAAGGACTTCACCTTTAGAATAAGCAGCCACTCCATAAGCTCGGTTTGTGGTGTAGTGATCGGCATGCGTACTCATTGCTTCTTCGTTTCCGCTAAGCGCTTGTTTGATGTATCCGTAATAAGAGGATGAGTGAGATCCTCCAACACGCTGTTGAGACATTTCACGGGGTGCAATAATCTTCATGCACTCAGATTCAATCCACGAAGCAAATCCTTCATCCATCCATTCGTATAACGCTTCGTTTGTGGCTACAACTGCTTGGAACCAAGAGTGAGCCATTTCGTGCACAGTTACACCAACAAGGCTGGGTAGTGAACGATTGGCAGTGATTAGAGTCATCATAGGGTATTCCATACCGCCATCTCCACCTTGGGCTATTGTGTATTGTGGGTATGGATATTCTCCTATAAAGTCGTTTAGAAATCTCATGGCCTGAACAGCAAATCGTGGAAGTTGACGCCAAACTTCATCATACTCGTCATTGTGAACATATACGAAATTCATCTTTGTGTCTTTGCTTACTGAAACGCTTTCATAAACCAAGTCGGGATCAGCAACCCAAGCGAAGTCAATCACATTTGAAGCTTTAAAGTGCCAATCACCAGTACTTTTAGACTGTTCAGGGGTGTTTTTAGAAATACCAGTTGCGGCAACATTGTATCCTTCAGGCAGGTGAATTTTCACATCGTAATTACCCCAAACACCATGGAACTCTCTTCCCACGTAGGGGTGAGAATGCCAACCCTCGTGGTCGTACTCACAGAATTTTGGGTACCATTGTGTCATGCTTAGCTCTATGCCTTCTTTATTCATCCAACCTGATCGTCTTATTTGACGAGGAACTTGCGCTTTCCAACTCATCAGGAAATTTGCATTTGTACCTGATACGATAGGTGTAGGTAAATCCACTACCAATATCGTTTCCTCTATCGTGACAATACAAGGCTCACCATCCATCGTTAGGATTACATCCTTAATCCATCCCCACTCTTCTTCAGGTAGTTCCGATATCCTTGAGCCAACACGAGAGTCTGGATCAGATATATTACGAGATCTTACGTCCATCATACTGCCCGGTTGGAAAGCATTGAAGAAAGCGTACAAAAAGACTTTATTTAAATCGTCTGGGCTATTGTTTTCATACAGAACATCCATCTTTCCGTCGTACTGATGAAGATCAGTGTCAACGGTGATTTCCATATTGTAGTTCACTTTTTGTTGCCAACCGGGATACTGCGCAAACATAGAGCTTGTAAATAGTAGGAGAATTGTAGAGAATATAAATGCTTGTGTAGGTTTCATTTTGGGGAGTCTTGTAAATCATTGAGAATTTGATCTAATCTGCCTGGACTAAATTGAAAAACGTAAGATAGTGATGGATTTTCTTTTTTAAGCCACAGTATTTTGAGCATACTTTACATGCTTAATTCAGAACTAAGGGCAATCATTTTCAGAATAACAACGGCAGATTCTATGCCTTTGTTACCTAAAGCGCCTCCAGATCTCGCTTCAGCTTGCTCTGCGTTGTCGTCTGTTAAAACGCAAAAAGATACGGGCTTCCCAGTTTTAAGATTTACATCTTTTATACCTGATGCCGCAGCTTCACATACATAGTCGAAATGAGCTGTTTCTCCTCTTATTACACTACCTATGGCGATCACTCCATCAACACTTTCGAGAAGCATTTGAGAAGCAAGAGGAAGCTCGTAAGTGCCGGGGACGTAAACGGTTTTAATAGAAGATGCGGGAACGCCACAAGCAAGTAGCACTTCTTTAGCTCCTTCTAACATACCATTTGTGTACTGAGAATTCCACTCAGAAACAGCGATGCCCACCTTGAAGTGGGCACCGTTGGGTAGACCCTTTGGATCGAATTCGCTTAAGTTATTTCCGGCCGTAGCCATATTGTAAATATTATAGTGAAGCTCTTAGAGCAACAGCTTTAGTGTACATCTTACTATTGGGATGATTCTCTTCAATGTGAGAAAGAATCGACTTCGCCTTAGAAGAATTGCCTAGCTCGATGTGAGTTAATGCCTCCTTATAGTGGTATGTTGGCGCAAGAACCTTAGCGGCTAAACCAGCATCAGATGCCTTTGCCGCCTTGTTGTAGTAATCTGCCGCGTGAGCGTAATCACCGAGGTCAGAGTAGCAATCAGCCATTCCAGCTAGAGACATAGGTGATAAAACATCATCATTAAAGTTAACTTGGTTGAAAGCTGTAATAGCTTCTTCAAATAACCCAGCATCACGATTGATTACACCTACTTGGTAAGCAGCTCTACTAGCAGCGTTAGTTCCAGAGTGTTCAACCATAATCTCTTCTAGTCCAGCTGAAAAACCATCACCAAATTGAGCGAGATCTAAAGAGTCAATAGCGAAGTAGTGCTCCGCTTGAACAATCGCTTCTTCAGCTGCGAGTTCAGCAGGGTCAGAAATTAAAGCCTTGTATCCCATAAACGCAATTATGATAACTGCAGCGCCTCCGAGGATGAGAGTAAGTCGGTTTCGATTCTTATCTACAAACTGTTCTGTTTTTGTGTACACCTCATCAACGTTGAGGATGGTATCGTCTTTTTTCTTAGCCATGGTAAATTTTAATTCCTTTTCTAGTAGGATTGAGGATGCAAAAATAAGAAATTCGCACTATGCAATTAAATTCTCTTCATCTGATTAATTTTAAAAACCATTTAAGTGGTGATTTAAAGTTTGGAAAACAGGTAAATTGCCTCCTTGGAGACAACGGTTCAGGGAAGACTAACATCCTAGATGCATTGCATTACCTATGTTTTTGCAAAAGTTATTTTAATCCAATAGATTCTCAAAATATTTCTCACGGAGAGCCTTTTATGATGATAAAAGGTGTGTTTAATCATCATGGAAATGAGGAAATCGTGAGTTGTGGAGTAAAACGCGGTGCAAAAAAGGTGTTTAAAAGGAACGAAAAGTCGTATTCTCGACTTCTTGAGCACATAGGTAAATTTCCTGCTGTAATTATTGCGCCTGACGATTCTGAAATTGTAAGAGAAGGGAGTGAGGTGCGTAGAAAATGGATGGATGGCGTGATATCTCAGTATGATAGAACCTACTTAGAAAAACTTATTGACTATAAAAAGGCAGTTTACCAAAGAAATAACCTTTTCAAATATTTTGCAGAAAACAGGCTATGGGATCCATCTCTTATTGAACCTTGGGACGCTCGGATTGCTCCCAATGCTGTATTTATAGCTCAATCAAGAAAAGAGTTTATTAATAAATTCCTTCCTGTATTTATTAAGGTTTACAACGAAATTTGTGGAGGAGAAGAAGAAGTCAGTCTTGAGTATATCTCAAATGTTTCAAATAATGAGGATGAATTCATGGAGTTATTAAAGACTTCACAGGAAGACGATAGAAGGCTTAGACGGATGACGTGTGGTGTACATAAAGATGATTTGGCCTTTAAGATTGGAGATTATCCACTGAGAAAATTCGGGAGCCAGGGTCAACAAAAGACCTTCCTTGTCGCCCTGAAACTTGCGCAGCTAGTGTTTTTAGAGAAGGTAACAGGTGTGAAGCCCATTCTTTTGCTCGATGACATCTTCGATAAAATTGATGATAAGCGCGTGAGAGCTTTGATGAGTAGGGTAACTGATGGGACTTTTGGCCAAATTTTTATTACCGATACCCACCTGGGCCGAATCCCCGAAATGTTTAAATCTATTGGAGCGGATGTTCGTGTTTTTGAAGTAAATAACGGAGAAGTTAATAACTTGCAGGTATGAGGATACCGTCAAAGCGCAAGAATAAAACCGAATCTCTTAAAGAGCTTGTAGACAAAGTATTACGGATTAATCGTATGCATTCTAAGCTTGATGAAGTAGAAGTGGTACTAGCCTGGAAAGAAGTATTCGGTGAGGTGGTCAATAAAAGAACTCGGCGTCTTATTCTTCAACAGGATGGTACTCTGCTAGTAACTCTTGATAGTGGTCCTTTAAAAGAGGAGTTTAATCATGAAAAGGAAAAGGTGGCGAAGATGCTAAATTCTCACTTAAATAGAGATATAGTAAAGGGGGTTAGAATTCGTTAGATTTGCACATGCAAAAATGGATATTA
>ENA-OSET01004739-OSET01004739.1-sediment-metagenome-genome-assembly--contig:-NODE-4739-length-11869-cov-4.119573_pt1 | contig 11869 bp, 6 predicted proteins | sample MGYA00237882_ERZ534229 | MGnify/ENA primary metagenome ERZ534229 (study PRJEB26408, sample SAMN06266212) | sediment metagenome | isolation source: Hudson Canyon methane seep mesocosm | place: USA:Hudson...
AAGTCATTAACTGACTTTACTGGTGTGAAACATGCGTTAGCAGTGAATAGTGCAACTTCTGCACTTCATATTGCTTGTTTGGCGTTGGGGTTAGGTACTGGCGATATTCTTTGGACATCACCTATTACCTTTGTAGCTTCAGCTAACTGTGGGTTGTATTGCGGTGCTAAAGTCGATTTTGTTGATATTGATGCTGCCACCTATAACCTTTGTCCAGTGAAGTTAAAACAAAAACTAGTTGCTGCGAAACAGCAAGGTAAATTACCTAAAGTCCTCGTTGCAGTTCATCTGTGTGGGCAGCCTTGTGATATGAAGGCGATTAGCGAGCTAGCTAAAGAATATAAATTTAAAGTTATTGAAGATGCTTCACATGCTATTGGTGGTCGCTATTTGGGTAAACCAATTGGCCTATGCCAGTATTCAGATGTTACCGTTTTTAGTTTTCATCCTGTAAAAATCGTAACCACTGCTGAAGGGGGCGCTGCTCTGACTAATAGCGAACACTTGGCGGAAAAAATGAACCTGTTTAGAAGCCATGGTGTGACTCGTGACCCTAACTTAATGATTGGGGAATCAGATGGTGGTTGGTATTATCAGCAAGTCGAGTTGGGCTACAATTATCGCATGACAGAGTTGCAAGCGGCACTGGGTGTGTCGCAGATGACTCGGTTAAGTTCATTTGTAGCTGCCCGCCATTTATTAGCGAATCGTTATGATAAGTTGCTTGTCAATCTACCGTTAACGTTACCTTATCAAATGCCTGATACTTATTCGGGTTTACACTTATACGTGATCCGGTTGCAATTAGATAAAATAACCAAAACACATAAACAAGTGTTTGATGGGTTGCGTGCAAATGGTATTGGCGTCAACTTGCATTACATTCCTGTGCATACTCAACCATATTATAAAAACATGGGCTTTCAAAGTGGCGACTTCCCTGAAGCGGAATCCTATTATCAAGAGGCCATCTCCTTGCCGATGTTTCATTTGATGACTCAAGCACAACAAGACGAAGTTATTGCAGTGCTTACTCAAGTATTACAGGGGTAGTTATGAATATTGCAATTATCCCAGCACGAGGGGGCAGTAAACGTATCCCTCGTAAAAACATTAAATCTTTTCATGGCAAGCCTATGATTGCCTATTCCATTGACGCTGCAAAACAATCGGGTTGTTTTGATAAAATAATCGTTTCAACAGATGATCAAGAAATAGCAGACGTAGCTTTACAGTATGGCGCTGAAGTGCCGTTTTTACGACCTGCGGATATTGCTGATGATTTTGCGACTACGTTAGATGTTATGCAGCATGCGATTGCGTGGTGTAAAGATCATCAATGGATGGTTGATAAAGTGTGTTGTATCTACGCGACTGCACCATTTATTTTACCTGAATATATTAAACAGGGGCTTGTAGAGTTATCTGATGATAAAGTGCAATATGCTTTTAGTGCAACTACATTTCCATTTGCAATTCAGCGTGCAATTTCATTAGATGAAAGTGGTGCTGTCAGTATGTTTTCTCCTGAATACGCGAATACCCGATCTCAAGACTTACCCGAAGCTTACCATGATGCAGGACAGTTTTATTGGGGAAAAGCGACAGCCTATTTAACGGGTAAGGCAATTTTTTCAGAGCATTCAAAAGCGGTTATCTTACCTAGAAAACGTGTTCAGGATATTGATACTCCTGAAGATTGGGAGCTTGCCGAATCATTATTTAGTGCGTTGTAGGTATATTAATGAACGTTGTTATTCGGACTGATGCATCACGCCATATTGGCAGCGGTCATGTTATGCGTTGCCTTGTGCTTGCTGAAGTATTAAAAGAGCAGGGACATACGGTTAGCTTTGCATCTCGCCCTCAGCAAGGCGACTTAGTCGAGTTTGTACGTAATAAAGGGTTTAAAGTCTATGAACTTGTTACCCCTCATTATTGGCAAATTCCACTAAACAGTGCAGATTATGCTGCATGGCTCCAAGTAACTTGGCAAGAGGATGCAAAGAGCCTAATTGAACAAGTTGATAATGTTGATTTGTTAATTGTGGATCATTATGGCTTAAATGCTAATTGGGAGCTTTTTGTTAAAGATAAGCTGTTATGTAAAGTATTTGCTATTGATGACTTAGTGCGCAAACATCAGGCTGATTTGATTTTAGATCAAACATTGTTACGAGATCCGCTGGAATACAAAGAGATAAATCCGAATAGTATTGTCTTAGCGGGTTGTGATTTTGCACTGATAAAGCAAAATTTTACGGCTTCTAGAGTGAAAGCGCTTGAAAGCGCTGTATTACCCTCAAATGTTAATGTACTGATTAGTATGGGAGGCGTTGACCAACCTAATGCGACTTTACAAACGCTGCAAGCTTTATCCCAAAAAACTGGAAAAAAGCCGTCTGTAACCGTTCTTTTAAGCGCGAAAGCGCCTCATTACCCGAGCGTGAAAAATTTTAGCCTGCAACATTCTTCATGGGTTAATCATATTGACTTTGTCGAAAATATGGCTGAATTGATGTTAACTCATCAGGTTGCAATTGGAGCTCCCGGAGGTACCTCTTGGGAGCGTGCATGTTTAGGTATGCCGAGTATTATCATCCCGTTAGCTGAGAATCAAAAAACGATCAGTAATAACTTGGTCCAAGTTGGTGCTGCCATTCGAGTGAATATTGCTGATATTAATTCGGATTTATTACCAGCATATCAATCGATGGTTAGTGAATGGCCAGTAATGCGCATGGCTAACTTGTCACTTTGTGATGGATTAGGTTTATTACGCGTTACCCAGTGCGTTAATAACCTATGCAGCAATGCTTCAAATTTAATGACATTACGGCGCGCCAATAAGAGTGATATTAAGCAAGTTTTTGAATGGCAGATTTTACCTGAAACAAGAAAATATGCACTGACTCCCGAGCGACCAACATGGGAAGGTCATCAGAAATGGATGAATACTAAACTGCAGTCTATTTCAGATTGTTTTTATATTATCGAATCACTACTTAATAACAAGAGCATAGGCGTTTTACGGTTAGATAAGCTCTCTGCAGGTAAATACGTTCTTTCCATTTTTATCGACCCTCAATATTTTGGACAAGGGTTTGCGAAAGAAGCACTTGCATATGTTGATAGAATACACCCAGATATTACAATTCAAGCAACGGTGTTAGAAGAAAACATCGCCTCTCAAAGGTTGTTCACCGCTGCTCATTATCAACGATTAACTGTTGATACATTTATTCGTCCTCCAATTTGTTGAGATACATATGAAACCCTATATAACAATTGATAATAGAAAAATTGGCCCAGACCACCCTCCATACATTATTGCTGAACTTTCGGCTAACCATAATGGTGATATTAATCGTGCCTATCAAATTATGGAAGCAGCCAAAGAAGCGGGCGCTGATGCCATTAAATTGCAGTCTTATACGCATGAAACGATTACCATGGACTGCGATTCAGAAGAGTTTCAAATTCATGGTGGGTTATGGGATGGGCAATCTTTATATGAATTATATAAAGGCGCGCATATGCCATGGGAGTGGCACAAACCTTTATTTGAAAAGGCAAAATCGTTAGGTATTACTGTATTTAGCTCACCTTTTGATTTTACTGCCGTTGATTTGTTAGAAGAATTAGATACGCCAGCCTATAAAATCGCCTCCTTTGAACTGGTTGATTTACCGTTAATTGCACGTGTAGCAAAAACGGGTAAACCAATGATTATGTCAACGGGTATGGCAAATAAAGAAGAGATTCAAGAAGCCGTTGATTGCGCGCGTAAAAATGGTTGTGAAGAGCTCATTGTGCTGCACTGTGTGAGCGGCTACCCTGCGCCAGCTGATCAATACAACCTAAAAACCATTGCTGATATTTCAGAGCGATTTAATGTGTTATCGGGTTTGTCTGACCATACTATTGACAATGCAACAGCGGTCGCCTCAGTTGTACTCGGTGCTTGTTTGATTGAAAAGCATGTGACAATGGATAGAAGTGGTGGTGGAGCTGATGATAGCTTTTCACTAGAGCCAAAAGAATTAGCACAGTTGTGTAAAGACAGTAAAACAGCTTGGCAAGCATTGGGTCATGTAAATTATGAACGAACAGAAGCTGAAAAGGGTAATGTGAAGTTCCGCCGCTCACTCTATGTAGTAAAAGATATCAAAGTAGGAGAAAAGTTTACCCCTGAGAACGTAAGAAGTATAAGACCTGGTTTTGGGTTGGCTCCTAAATATTATGAAGAAATAATAGGGCGGAGGTCTAGTAAGTCCTTAAATAAAGGACATCATTTAAAAATGGAGTATATATTAGATTAAGGCAATGCACAGCTACACTTACAAAGGGTATTTTGTGCATTTTAAACTATAGTTGCAAGAAGTTATCTTTTTCCTTATGTAACCCCGTATAACTTACAAACTTTCTAACGATTATCTTCACAAGGGTTTACTTTACATGACTATTTATTTACATATAGGAACCCCAAAGACGGGAACAACATCAATTCAACACTTTATGAGTGATAATGCTGAGGCGTTACTTGAAAAAGGAATACTAGTTCCCCCCGTCTTTAGAAACCCTAATCATACTGAACTGTATCATTATGCAGTAGAGTCGTCGCATAGCAATTCTATACTCAAAACCCATGCTAGTTCGTTCGCTCCAAAGGATCTTGCTACTTTTCCACGCTCGTTCGTCGACACCATTAGCAAGCATAACGGAGATGCAGTAGTTAGTTGTGAATATTTATCTGCATTTCTAGTCGACTCGCAACAAATAACCGCTCTAGCTAATTTATGTTACGAAGCTACCGATGAAGTGAAAGTTGTTATTTATCTTAGGGAGCAAGTAGAGTCGTTTGTTAGTTATTACCCAACACAAGTCTCAGCCGGGCGGAGAATGCCTTTTAGCCTAAAGCTTCCTGATAGTGGTGTTTCTTGGGTCGATCATTGCTCTAAATTAATTGAAGGTGAAAGTAAAACAGGAAACACGAACCCTTTTAGGGAGTTCCCGCCGTTATGGCTTGATTATAATGCGTTAGTAATGCGGTGGGCTGATGTTTTCGGGAAAGATAATATTGATGTTCGAACTTTCTCCAAAAAGGATGATATCCGTAATGATTTTTGCGATGTTATTGGTTTAACGTCCAGCAGGTTTTTAATCATAAATGCTAAACGTAAGTATTATGCGACGGGGTATGCCGAAACCGAAATCATTCGCGGTCTTAATTACTTGTTTCCCCGTTCTATAGGTGCTGCTGTAACAACGCCAGAACGGCGAGCTATTTTCGGTAAACTTAAAACTGCTTTTATAGAAGTGGGAAGCTCACCCGCAGCCAAAGTTTCTGACTATCTAAATGTTGCAGAAATTACCAATATTCAAGAATATTTTCAGTCTTCCAATAAACTTATTTCTGAAAATTTCTGTGAAAACAAAGAACTCTTTTCTGACAGTGTTGAGCCTACTACCACGCTAAGTTCCAAGGTTATTACAGACTATACTACAGACGTATTCGGTGCTTTGTGGCATCTCGTGCAGGCGGACGTTTTTAAATCTGAAAAGCACATAAAAGGAATTAAAGATGCAAACGACAAATTGAAAGAATCGATTATTAAACTCAAAGAGGTGAATACTGAATTGAAGTCTCAGATAATTAAGGGTAAAGACAGTAATGCTGAATTGAAGTCTCAGATAATTAAGGGTAAAGACAGTAATGCTGAACTGAAGTCACAAGTAATTAAGTACAAAGAGAACAATGCTAAACTGACGTTGGAAATAATTAACTACAAAGATGGTCTATATTACAGGTACGTGATGGCTCCATTAAAAAAGCTAAATATTTTGATGAAATTAAAAGGTTAAATGATGACGCGATGACTTAAGTTAGTACCCGTATAGTTTCACCACAAAGGAGTCTCCCTTACTTCAAGAGAAATTATACAGTGTCTAATCTTAGCTATTAGAGCGTTGAAGTTTACGATAAAAAGGTTTGTAAGTGGAAAAGTAGGGACAATTTATCCGATAAAATCACGTGCCACATACGGTTACCTATATAAACTTATTTTAAAAAAAGTTAAAGGTCAGAAATACTGGCTATAATTATACTCACTAGCGAAAACTAAGGCTTCAGTGATGCTTCTATCAGCTCATACTATATGGAAATTAGTAGGAATGAACGTTTAAATGGTAGTTTTTATGAGTTGAAACGTTCATGTGATTATGCCTGTATAGTAAGTTCCTGACTTTGATTTAGTACCTAATTTGCTGTGAAGTTACTGGGTAATATCTTTGATAAATATATTACTGTGCACAAGTAATAAAACAGAAACCAATATAGGAATAGCAAAAATTGAGAACTATAATTTCGAAGCTTAAAAAGCTTAAAAAGCTTAAAAAGCTTAAACAGCATACTATATTCAATGTGTTCAATATGGATGTATATTTTGGAACATATAAGTTAGCTGGTGTAGCCCCGGTTTACCGTCTAACTTCTCAGTGGTATTATTTACTGTTTTTTATACTAGTCATTTTTAGGAAAAAAACGTCGAAAATTCGTATTGTAATATCACCTAATCAAATTTTGGGGGAAAATGGGTACTTTTCCAATAACACACTGTTTTTTTTAGGAAAAAATGAAAGGAACCTGCGTAAGAAATTAATTGAACCTATTATAAGCATTATTGCGGAGCGAAATTACTTTTTACTTGAGAATTATACTAATACTCTTTTTATCGAAGTTAAACCTACAAACTTAAAGTTTATAAAAATAAAAGTTAAAAATTTTGATACTTATGACCGAGTATTTTTGAAAGTACGGTCTGTTAATCGTAAAAATTTTAATATTGTTAGCGATTTTATATCAGAAAATAGTGGCGTTATTTTAGTTGATAAATATGTACCAAGTATCAATATTGTATCTAAAGTATCTACTGTATTTACGGATGATAGTCTTGCACTAAATATTTATTATTTATTGAGTTTAGATGTATATTTTATAAAGGGTGAAAATAAATTAATTAAAACTCCGGAAAAGGTAGTATCACTATTTGAAGATAAGGTTGTTTCTTATGAGCGTTATTTAATAAATAATTTACTTTACACATTCCTATTAACAGTCCCTGACCAACTAATTGAAAATAATATTAATCATCAACGGCTATTGAGTTCTATCCAACCCATTAACAATACAAGCGGGGTAACCCAAACATTACTGGGGTTAGTTGATGTAATAAGCGAGCCGACAAAGGCCAAAGAAGAAAAATTTATTAACTCCTATAGGGCTGGGTTAGAAAATAATTGCTTGATTAATCAACTTTATGTTATTTCAGAACTTCTAATCGTTAATTGTAAGTTAGATTTATTGAATAGGTTGATATCAATAACAGTTAAGTTGTATATTAAAAAATTCTTGGGAGATGAAGGAGAGCGTCATAAATTTTATGATTTCTTTTATGCTGTAAAGGTACTTAGCCCAAAGCTAAGTGGCAGAATCGTTGATTATAATTTCTTTTATGAGGGTAAGTATAATAAATCTATTGGAGAATTAAACCTTTCAGTTAAGGAGTTGGCTCTTTTAATTACAATTTTTATTGATAATAGGAATGAGAATCTTATCGAATTAGCTTTTGATAGTGTAAGTTTACCTTCTGAAAGTGATTTGTTGTTATTGCGCCAGTTATTGTCTAAAGACTTTATTAAATTAGGCGCTTTATTTGAACGATACCATCAATACTGGAGAGCTTATTTAAGTAAATATGCTCATTTTTATGATGAGGAATTAATAGATAGTTTGTATATTGATCCATACGTAAAGGCTTCCGTTGTTGTTGATGACGATCCACGGATGAAAAAACTCAATATGAAAATTAAGAAATTAAAGATTCTTAACTTAAATAAGAATGAGGTAATGCATGGGCAGGGGTTCAGCGAGTATCAAAAGTTTGTTTTGCTTCTCCAGAAGGGAAGCTTCAATGAAGCTACGCTAGTAAATAATATAAGGGGTAAAAAGACATTCCCTTTATATTTGACTTTTAAAAGTAGAGCCGAAGTCGTACGTCATATTTCAACTAGTAATAAAATTCTTATTTCAACTGAAAATGATAGCCCTAAGCAGGACACCGTTATTATTGATATTTCACTTGGGTGTATGAATTCTAAAACTCAATTCTTTGCTTTATTCCCCTGGATAAATAGAAATAATTTACAATTCACATCACTTCTGAATGGTTTTTCTATAAAAACAACAAGAGGGGACCCAAAATTAGAAAAGATAAATACTGAATTTAATATTAATTGGCTCTTGCAAACTTTCGAATATATAGACATGCTAAAAGTTGATCTTCCTAATAAAGAGGTTTCGTATGAAGGAGTCAATTATTATCATGGTTTTTATGAGGCAGCCGCGTGTACAGGTCGAACTTATGATGTTGATTACACTTTAGATATTAATAATATCCAAGGTATGGCACGGGTTCATCGAGCATCTATTCTTATTGAATATTTGGAGAAGGCTTATATATATGCAGAGCATTATAAAAAGCGATTGATATTTGTGGCTGGGAATTCTCATTTAGCACCATATTCATGCATACGAGATTACATTCTATCTAAGAAATCAGAATATTTTAATTTTGTTACAATTGGTGCATCATATGAAAATTATTATTCAAATTTCTCTACTAATTACTCTAAGTGCTTTGGTATTGTAAATCAATCATTTAACCCAACAATTAGAGCTGCATTTTTACCGGAGAAAAATAAATTTGAAAATTGGTTAGCACTTAACCCTGAAAATAAAGAGATTAGCGATAAAGTGCAATCTTTAATCAAGATGAATCGGAATTTTTCAGAAAACTCAACGTGTAAAAAACTACTCAAGAGAATACAAGTAGAAAAAAAATGTGGCAAGAAAATTATTTGCTGTTTCGGTAAGATTGTTTTTGATTCTGCAGTATTCTATGATGGAGGGCCTGCACATTCAGGATTTAAAGACTGGTTAAATCATACCATAGAAATTGCTGCACAATCCCCTGAGATATTAATTTTGATAAAGCCACATCCCCATGAATTAAAAGTCGAAATAGCAATGAAGATAGGGCAATATTTACGAGATATTATTCCTGCTCAATTACCAGAGAATGTAATATTCCTAGATCATGACAGTTTTAATACGCATGAAATTGCGCGAATTGTTGACTTAGCTGTATTGTGGAATGGTACTTCTTCAATGGAGTTAACTAGTTTAGGGGTACCTGTGATGATGTGTGGGCACTTTGGGGTATTTGATTACCATCTAGATTTGATTTATCCAAATGATCGTCAGGACTATAAAGCTAAACTATTAGATATAGAAGAGGTTGTGATTAATGAACAATTAAAATATCGAGCTATGGCCTATGTAAGTTATATGGGGCATCATGAAACATCAATCCCTAATGAATATGCACGTAGGCAATTACTGAATGATCCAGTGGGAATTCCCATTTGGCGTGAAGAGAAACTACACAATTTGATCAATGTAGATGATAGTCACATGGAATATGCATTAAATAAAATAGTGTATAAGGATAGCTAAAGGCTATGCTGCCTTGAGTTCAGTGGAATAAATAATTGAGATATATGAAAAATAATAATAAAAAAATAATTTCTTTATTATTGAGAAATTTTATAGACCCCTTATTTATTAAAAATAAGAACAAAGTGGTATTGTTTTCATCAACGGGTGTGCTGGATGCAAATTTAGTGTGTGTGAAAGAGTATTTGGCTTTCTATCATCCTGAGTTAAAAGTTGTCGTGTTAAAGGGAAAAGTTAAACGTTCACTTAAGCCGTTTCTTCAGTTTTTGTATACATTTTTTAGTAGTTATTATGTGATAGTTGATCATGCGATTCCTCGCTTTTTGACCAATAAAAAACGGAAAATATTTAATGTGTGGCATGGTATTCCGTTAAAAACAATCAGGCATTTAGATCAAAAACGTTTCACCGATGCGTTTTTAGATTTTGAATCTACTAACTTAAATGGTCTTGTTTGCTCTTCTGATTTAGACCGTGCCGTCATGGCTGCTTGTTTTAATATACCGCCTTCAAAATGTATTTTATCTGGCTTACCCCGTGCTGACTTATTAGATGGGAAAGGGCTTGAATGGTTTGCTGATCCTCAAGAAAAAAAGTTAATTAAGGATTTAAAGGGAAGAAACTTGGTATCATGGATGCCAACTTACAGAGGGACTTGGAAAGAGTATAATGAGATCGTTGCATTTTCTGATAGCGAAGAGGCATTACTTTGTGAGTTTTTAGACAATAATAATGCTGTACTCGGTATTCGTCCGCATAAATTTAGCAAGTTACAAGCTTTACCGCTTTTAGAGTCAAGAGGTTTACTGCTTAACCTCGAAGAATATGCAATAACCAATACATTGCTTAAACATACTCATACCTTAATTACAGATTATTCAAGTGTGTGGTTAGATTTTTCTTTGATTTCATCAAATACTTGCTTGTATTTGTTTGATGCAGATAAATATGGCGATGAAAGGGGCATGATATATCCTTTAGATGAGGTTTTATCGGGTGAAATATCTAAAAACTTTGAACAGTTATTGGGGGCTCTAAATACCATGATTAAGAGTGATGATAATGGTTTCTGCGCGCCTTCTAAATTATTCTTTAAATATAAAGATAGTGCTAATACGCAACGATTTATTGAGCATGTTCTGGCAGCCAGTGAATAAATTTATTAGAAAGTATGTGGTTAAATCAGTTCTTTACCTGTTTTATAAGAGCCCGTGGTTACGTAATATTATTTTATTAAATGCAGGTAATAATCAGGCTTTTGCAAGCCCTGCAATTTCTAAAATTAAGACCGCTGAAGACAAAGAAAAAACACAAGTATTTAAAAAATTAAATCGTTTATATCATAAACGTAGATATATTCAGTATATTAAACTTTTGAATGCCCATGAGCTATGGATAATAGAAGAGCGGAAAAGTAAATATTTTAGCTGGGCGGCTTTGATTACAAAGGGAACGCTGCAATCAAAGGTGTATATAGGTAATGCCGTCAGTATTCATCCTATCGCTATTAATGATATTACTACGTCAATTATCATTTCTGAATACCCTAAAAAATTTGAAATCGAAGAATATCTTAAGCAAAAGGCATTGTCATCGGAATATATGACTCCGCTTATTTTTTGTTATGTTGTCGCTAAATTTGATGGCTTAGAGTCTTTGGTATCACTCTCTCGTAAACCCAATTTCTTAACTCAATTGAACTATAAAGAGCAGCTTGAACTGTATTCTTTAGTTAATGACTTTCAGAAAGTCATTTTGTTGTATGAGGATAACAAAAATAAGGTGTTTACCCCCAAGTGTTATGAGCGAATTTATGATGCCTATACGAGGCTTGGTCAGTTAAACCTCGCGGAAGGAATGTTTTTAGAAGCAGATGAGTTATATGCGCCACTTAAGAACGCAATTTCAGCCGAGATTAATCCGCATGTTATTAATAATAAGTTAGAGAGACAGTTTTGGTTTGCAAAAGGGGATTTAGTTAGCGCTTATCATACTTATAAGCGTCAGCGATTATCACAAATCCTATTTGTGTCGTTTGCAGATAAGTACACTCAGAAACTAGAAGATATTCTCGATGCTAACTCGCCACTTGTTTTAGCAAGCTGGGGGCCAGGAGATGAAATACGCTTTTCCTGCTTGTACGATTTGTTAAGTAAATTGAATGCATCTATTACCATTAGTTGTGAACCTAGGTTATATGGGCTGTTAAGTCAGCGATTTCCTGAAGTGAAATTCATTTCGGTCAATCGGACTCGTAGAGTGAGTGATGTTGATTCGGAACAATACAATCAG
>ENA-OSET01004740-OSET01004740.1-sediment-metagenome-genome-assembly--contig:-NODE-4740-length-11869-cov-3.267130_pt1 | contig 11869 bp, 10 predicted proteins | sample MGYA00237882_ERZ534229 | MGnify/ENA primary metagenome ERZ534229 (study PRJEB26408, sample SAMN06266212) | sediment metagenome | isolation source: Hudson Canyon methane seep mesocosm | place...
AAGGTGACCAAAGAAGAGTTATGACACCTCGTGATGCATTGTGCTTGGGTTCAGATTATTTGGTGATAGGAAGGCCGATCACACAGGCTAAAGACCCATTGGTTGCGCTTGGGAAAATATTGGACGAGATAATAACAGCTGTTTGAAAAAGAGGTAGGCATGTGCAAGTTATTACTCTAACCCTATTATTGATGTTGAGTTTTGCGACTTTTTCGGGTGATGTTGTGCCGGGGCCGGAGAAGGCATTCGAAAGTCGTATGGATTTTCTCTCTGTCATTAAGCTTGATTTTGAAAATAAGGACCTTTATTTTTCGCAAATAGGCGAGGCAGAAAGGAAGTTTCTCTTCTTTAGTATTTATGATGTAGCATATTACTTAAGTGAGGCTAATGACGATGGTTTGCAGGGTTCGGCATTACTGATTCAATATAAAAGAGATATTGCTGTAAAAAAAATTCATGCTGCTCTCACGGATGGTTTTAAAGAAAATATAAATGCTAAGGGCTTTAAGCTTATCGAGCCAAAATTAGAGCGACTGCTGGAAAAAATTGATAAGGATATTACTGAAGGCGATATCTTATTGATGTATAAATTGTTAGATGGTCGAGTTCTTTTTTACTTTAATAATCAGCTTCTTTTAGCTATTCAAGGCCAGATATTCGCTGAAACGCTTTGGTCAATTTGGTTAGGCAAAAACGCGGTAGTCAATAATGTAAAGCTAACAAATCCTTAGTTCTTTTATATATGGATATAGTTAGGGGGCAAATAGTCTATATGATTTTTTATTTGTCTGGACTTTACATGTCGCGTGATTCAACGGTTTGTATCTAAAACTTTTGTGAAATAGGGCTTGCCGTCACGTTTTTAGTTCTTAGATATTGTTATAAATAGTTTTTATTGTTGAATCTATCTTTCTCATTTGTTGTGTAGGGTCAAAGTGATATGCAAAAGGTTATAGGAACATTAAGTTTTAATCGTTTTGATATTCCATATAGGGTGTATGGAGATTCAGCTAAGACGATTGTTTGCTTAAGTGGCGCTAAACAGACCATGTCAGCATGGCGCTCATTTGTTTCTCATTTTCAATCAGCTTACCGCATTGTCGTATTTGATATGCCAGGGCAGGGGCGATCTAAAATTTTACAAGGTGCTGCAGGTGTCTCTTTAGATGAACAGGTTGAGATTTTACATCAAGTCATTCTTGAAACAAATACACATTGCTCAGCCGAAAAGTTTTTGATTGGCGGTTCATGGGGTTCGATAGTCGCGGCGGCTTATGCTGATAAATATACGGATACTTTTGATAGAATGATTTTGGGTAGTTTTGGGACTAAGGCGAATACTGTGCTTCAAAGTGTTATCGATGATGTTCAGCACTTGATATCTCTAGGTAAAGGTAAAGATATAGCGCCAGTGATGATAGAGAAATTTGGGCAAAGTATACCTGATACCTTAAAAAGGCAGATTGTTGCTCAGTTTGACTGTATGACAGAAAAGCAGTTTCAGTCATTTTATGAGCACAGTGTGGCGGTTTCTAAAATGGGAGACTTGAAGGACCTTGTAAACTTAAAGAACATTCCTATCCCGGTATTGGTTGTTATGGGTCAGTTTGATACGGTTATGGATTTATTTGATACACGGAAGTCTACCAAGTTATTACCTCAAGGTGAATTTAAGCTGATCAATGGCGTGGGGCACTTTTTACATTGGGAGCAGCCAAGTATCCTGGCTGAATATGAGGCGTTCTTTAAAGAGCACGCGTTAGCGATAGTGCGGTGTCAAGCAAGTTGATTTTAGCTATCTAATTATTTATTGTTTAGTGAGTATGCTATTAGATGCTCGGCTTCGAGATCAATTGTAATCCTTTCTCCAATCGAAAAATCTTGATGGCTTGGAAATATGGCCTCAATTGTCGTACCCGAATTCAGTTGTAGGATATAAAGGGTAGACGTGCCGGCAAATGTTTTGGTGGCGATAATTGCCTCTAGTGTTGACTCAGCGTTATAAATAATGTCATCTGGTCTTAAGAGTATTTCTACTTCTGTACCCTTAGGGTATTTATAGGCTCTATTCCCCTGAATTTCACCTAGTTCACTTGAGAATGTTTCGTGGGTAACGGAGTAGCCTTTAATGAAGGATCCTTGACCAATGAAGCAAGCAACAAATCGATTTGCAGGTTCATGGTAAAGTTCGTAAGGTTTTCCCCACTGTTGAATAGAGCCTTGGTCAATAACGCCTATATGATCGCACATGGCGAATGCTTCTTTTTGATCATGCGTCACTAAGATTGCACTAATACCCAGTTTTTTGAGTATATCCCTAATGTCCAGGCTTAAGCGGCTACGCAATTCGGTGTCGAGGTTTGAGAAAGGTTCATCGAGCAACAATAAAGACGGTGAGGGGGCTAAGGCTCTTGCTAAGGCTACCCGTTGCTGTTGTCCTCCTGATAACTCGTGGGGATACCTGGATTCGCAACCATTCAGATCTACCAAATCGATCATTTCTTTTGATGTGTGTTTCGTGGAGTTTTTTGCGTATTTTAAACCAAATTCGATATTTTCAGTGACGGTTAAGTGGGGAAAGAGGGCGTAGTCTTGGAATACCATGCCAATCTTTCTTTTTTCTGGTGTGACGAGAGAGGATGGCGAAGATATTTCAATGCCATTTACCCTGATTAAGCCTTGCGACAAAGGCTCAAAACCCGCAATAGCCCTCAGTATGGTGCTTTTTCCACAGCCGCTTGGACCTAAGAGGCAAGCAATTTCACCTTTAGATAGTGTGAATGATAGGTCTTTTATCACGCATAGGTCATCGTAATGACATTGAATATTATTAACGGCTAATAGCTCAGACATCAAAAGAGTACCTAATTAGGGCGTTAGCCGTTGCAAAGTAAGAACTCCAATAATGCTTTTTGCGAGTGGAGTCTGTTTTCTGCTTCGTCCCATACAGTTGAACTTGGACTGTCTAGCATGTCGTGACTAACTTCTTCTCCCCTGTGGGCAGGAAGGCAGTGCATAAAGAGGGCGTCATGCTTAGCAAAGCTCATGAGTTCGGGGTTAACTTGGAAATCTTTAAACTGATCTTCTCTTTCCGTTTGCTCCCCTTCTTGGCCCATAGATGCCCATACATCAGTGACGACTAAGTCCGCATTTTTTACTGCTTCTTTAGGGTTGCGGATAATATGTGCGTGCTTTGAGTTGAGCTTCAAGTGATCAGGGGAGGGCTCATAACCTTCTGGGGAGGATATTACTAGTTCGAAATTCAATAATTTTGCTGCATTCATAAATGAATTACACATATTGTTACCGTCACCCACCCAAACGACTTTCTTGCCATCAATTGAGCCTCTATGTTCATGGAAAGTTTGCATATCAGCTAGTAGCTGGCAGGGGTGATAATCATCGGTAAGAGCATTAATGACTGGAACAGAGGAATGTTGTGCAAAAAGTGATAGTTTTGCGTGTTCAAAGGTTCTAATTGTGATCGCATCCACCATGCGTGAAAGTACCTTTGCGCTATCTTCAATTGGTTCACCTCTTCCTAGTTGAGTATCTCTTGGGGATAGAAACAAAGATGAGCCGCCAAATTGAGCCATGCCGGCTTCAAAAGAAACGCGAGTTCGAGTAGATGATTTTTCAAAAATTAATGCAAGAACCTTGTTTTTTAAAGGTTCGTAAATGACGCCTTTCTTAAGGTCTTTTTTTAGTGTAATGGCCCTTTCAATGATTTGCTTTAGTTCATCACTAGATAAATCGCTCAGGGTTAAAAAATGTCGTAGTGCCATAGTGGTCTCAATCTAAAAAGACGTAGTAGAGTGGTCTGGTTTGTGGTCAGTTAAGTTCGAGGCTTGCTTCTATCGTCAGCGGCATAGAGTCTGATGATTTGAACGATGGCATCAATTAAAAATTCACACTCTTCATCACTCATATTTAATGCGGGTAATAGGCGTATTACTTTATCAGCTGTGACATTGAGTAGCAGGCCTTTAGCTTTCGCTAGTTCAACAAGTTCGGTGCAGGATTCAGTTAGTTCAATGCCAATCATTAATCCGAGGCCGCGAATTCCTTTTATGTAGTTCGCATCATTCAGTTCGTCGTTGAGGCTGTTGATTATTCTGTCGCCAAGTACTGTTGCTCTTGCGCTGAGGTTTTCGGAGAGTATTTGGTTGATTGTAGCTAGGGCAGCAGCGCAACCTAGTGGGTTGCCGCCAAAAGTTGAGCCATGAGAGCCAGGTGTCAGTATATTATTTGCTTTTCCTCGTGCTAAGCAAGCTCCAATAGGGTAACCATTGCCAAGCCCCTTAGCGGTCGTAACAACATCAGGGGTTACGCCGTAACCTTCATAGGCGAAATAATGTCCTGTTCGGCCATTACCTGTTTGAACTTCATCAAGCATCATAAGCCAGTTATTCTGGTCACATATGGTGCGGATAGAAGTCATATATTCATTTTCAGCAATTGATAAACCTCCTTCTCCTTGTACCGGCTCGAGAAGAATCGCTACGACATTTGGGTTGGAATTGGCGACCCTTTCAATGGCAGAAAAGTCATTAAACGGCACGCGTACAAAACCATTTAATAAGGGTTCAAAGCCTGCATGCGCTTTTCTATTTCCTGTCGCAGATAATGTTGCCATTGTTCTTCCGTGAAAAGAATTCTCCATAACGATGATTGTTGGTGTATGAATACCTTTCTCATGACCATACTTTCTGGCCAGTTTGATGGCTGCCTCGTTTGCTTCTGCACCGGAGTTAGAGAAAAAAACCTTATCCATGCCTGAGATGCTACAGAGCGTTTGGGCAAGTTTTTTTTGCAAGGGATTGTGGTACAGATTAGAACAATGAACTAGGCGACTAGCTTGATCTTTGATGGCATTAGTAACCGCGGGGTGAGTATGGCCTAAACCGCATACAGCTATGCCAAAAAAAGTATCAAAATACTTATTGCCGTCAGTATCATATAGCCATGCACCATCACCGTTTTCAAATTCAACGTGAAGTCGGCCATAAGTGTTCATTAGGGGGGATTCGCTGTTCATCAGGATCTCTTAATAACGAAAAAAGGCAGCCGATGCTGCCCTTAGTAAAAGGGTAATGTTAGCTTGAACTAAGCTGTTTATCAAATATATTGATTCCTATATGCTTGGATAAATCATTGTGGACTAAAAAAGGAAGGTTTAGATGACTGTTGAGGTGCAACAAGGCTTTGATGCAATAGAGCTTGCTATATTTTCTGGTCGCTTGAATTCAATTTGTGATCAGATGGGAGAGGTCTTAAAAAAGACGGCTTTATCACCTAACATTAAAGATCGATTGGATTTTTCTTGTGCCTTTTTTGATGATCATGGCCTGATTGTAGCGCAAGCTGCACATATACCGGTTCATTTAGGCAGTATGGCTTTCGCAATGAAAGATATTGTCTCGCGTTTTAATTGGTTTGACGGGGATCTGGTGGTTCTAAATGACCCTTTTATGGGTGGGACGCATCTTCCGGATGTCACCATAATTTCGCCATTATTTCATCAATATAAATTGTTGGGGTTTGTCGCTAACAGGGCGCATCATGCAAATATTGGGAGTGATGCCTCAGGCTCTATGCCCTTAACGAAGAATTTATCTGAAGAAGGTGTTCTGATTTCACCGTGTAAGCTGCTGTCTAAGGGGGTGATTAATTTAGATGTTCAAGGCCTTTTGGCTAGTGTTGACTCTAGTTTAGATCAAAGCACGCTACCTGGAGATTTCCAGGCTCAGTTAAGTGCAAATCAAATTGGTTGCAAGCGTTTGTCTTCTTGGTTATTGGATTTAGAGGATGCGGTGAGCTATTTTGAGCTAGGGCTAAGATGTATTAATCGATATGGTCACGAAATTACAACTGGCGCTATTTCAAAATTACCAGAAGGGCGCGTTTCATTTATCGACTTCATGGATGGGGACGGGTTTGATTCAAAGCAAATTCCGATCAAGCTAGAGCTATCTGTGTTAAATGGCGACCTGTTATTTGATTTCTCCGGGACTAGTCAGCAAGTATCGGGAAATATTAATTGTCCAGAAAGTGTTTGTGCTGCATCGGTTTACTACGTCGTTTCTAGTTTGTTGCCTAGTTATGTACCCCATTGTCACGGTGTTTTTAAATGTATAAAGATTATGTCTTTAAAGGGGTCTTTGCTAAATGCTGATGCCGGCGCGGCAGTGTCTGCAGGTAATGTTGAAACAAGCATGAGGATAGTTGATGTTGTTTTAGGGGCATTTTCTAAATTAGGTGTTGATGTACCTGCTGCGTCACAAGGTACGATGAATAACGTCGCAATGGGGGGGCTTTCGGGTGGTAGGCGCTGGGATTATTATGAAACTATTGGAGGAGGTGGCGGCGCAGGGTCTATCAATAATGGTTTGACAGCGAGTCAATGTCATATGACGAATACACTGAATACGCCTATTGAAAGCCTGGAGTTGCACTATCCCATTAGAATCAAGGAATATGCTATCAGGTCGGGCTCGGGAGGTGATGGCTTTAATCAGGGTGGAGATGGCATTAAGCGTACCTATGAGTTTACCTCAGGCTCTATGGTGACGTTATTAACGGAACGAAGATCAAATTCTCCATGGGGCTTGAGTGGTGGGGGTGCTGGCTTAAGTGGAAGTAACTGGTTGAATGGTAGGCAGCTGGCTGCAAAAACCGAATTTGTGGTTAAAGAAAATGATCAATTGTTAATTATGACACCGGGTGGCGGGGGTTGGGGAGAATGATCTTCAGCCTTTTATCGCTTACATTGTGCTGTGAATATATTGTCGTCTGATAATCGATAAATGGGTAACTTAAAAAAATACTTGAGTGATATGGTTGGTTATTTAAAAAAAGAGTAGAATTAACACCTACGAAATTATGTATCTACAGGTATGCGAACTATGTCAATAATGGACACTATTAAAGAACAGCTAGAAAGTAATGATATTATTCTTTACATGAAAGGCTCCCCACAACAACCGCAGTGTGGTTTTTCGGCGAAAACCTCACAAGCTTTAATGGCTTGTGAAGAGCGGTTTGCTTATATCAATATTTTGGATAATCCTGAAATCAGAGAGAATTTAAAAACATACTCTAACTGGCCTACTTTTCCACAGTTATATATCAAAGGGGAGTTGATTGGAGGTTGCGATATTATTTCTGAGCTTTATGAGTCCGGTGAGTTACGAGATATGATTAAGGCTGCTACTTCGGCCTCTTAAGGTCACAATTGATAGAGAGGTTCTTGATGGGGTCTGTAAGTAAGGCCCTGTTGAGCACTTGTAAAGTTGATATTATCTACCGTTCTTTGGCGGTTTGATAAGAGATGGGGATATCATATTTAAATTCATTGATATAATCCCCCTTTGGCGGTGCGGGAAAGGGGCTGGCTCTATAGGCTGCTTGCTTTGCTAGTAAGTCAATTTTGTTGATGCCGCTCGAGCGCTTAACCTTTGCATGCTTTATTGCTCCATTTGGGAGTAATGCTAAGGTCACAATAATGTTAATGCTGCTTTTCTTGTTTATTTTCATCACAGAGTGAAAGTCATCATACAGAGCGTCCTTTGCTAGCTGTTCTAGTAGTAAAATTTTATAAGGGCTCAGTTGCTCTACAGATTTAGTTGATATCTGATGTCGGTAGGACTTTATAGGGCTATCTTTTCGGTTGGAAAATATGTCCTTGAGGCCCTGAAAATAGTTACTAGAGCTCGCGCTGTTTGCTTGTGTGCTACGGCTGATCGACGGGATTTTGGGAGCGTCAGTGCTTTGACTTTCTTTATTAGATTTCGTATCGCTTTTTTTAAATATATTATTCTTTTTTGATTGTCGGGCTACTTTGAATTCTGATTCATTTAAGCTTGCCAGATAGTCTTTAGCTGCTTGGCTATTTTCAGCTTTGCTCATAAACGTCTGGTTCGAAATATTTGATTTTCGGTCGGTTGATATCAATAAAAAGGGGATCGTTTTTTCTTTCTCTGTCAAAGGGTTGAGATCGAAATAAAGGACCATTACGGCAATAACTGTGTGAAGTACGATTGCGCTAATGATTGATATAATAATGCTTGTGGGTATCTCGTTTGTTTCTCTCACTACTGGCAGGCTAGGCCTTAGCTTTTTGTCTAAGGCTGGAGGTAAGTGATGCCATAGCTCTGTCTATCATTTGTCCTTGCTCAAGTACAATAACTTGTTTTTTTCTAAGGTCTTCAGTGAGTTCCGTTTTGGTTTTCTCAACAGTTTTAAGGCCCATGCGGTTAACAAATATAAAACAATCGGCTTCGCGGATGATTGTTGATAGTTTGCAGCGGTACTTGTTTCCATTAAGGAGGGTGAATTCTAGCCAGGTACCAGGTTGTAGTTGCTCAATGATTGTTAAATATTTTTCTAGATTAGAGTCTTTTGAGGCTATTTGTTTTTCTACAGCACTTTCAGTAGTGTTGTCAGCGTCGTGTTTTTCTGTCGGAGCCTGTCGTGCTACAGTTTGGTTGGTACTATTAAAGTTAGCATTTTTAAAGATGCTGGTTAATGTGCTCCTAATATCAGTGATTGTCTGGTCGAGGCTAGAGGAGTTGTAAGAAACTTCTTCTAAGCCGGACTTTAAGTCTTTCAATAGTTTTGGGGCAATAGCAATCCAGCGCTGTCGGTCTTTTTGTGCTGTAAGTGGTTGGATGCACCAAATAAGATCTCTGGCTGTTAAGCATACTTTTTCCCACTGATGTTCTTTTTCATCTTTTAGAAAAGCAAGGAACATAACCCTGCTCCAGCCATTTTTTAAAATACCACTCACTAATTCAGGTATCGCGTGTGTAGAGAATGAGGTAATTGAGTATAGTTCTGCTTCAACAGCGCGCTGAGCTTGTTTCGTTTTAGCTTGGCCAGTTTCCGCTTCTTTTGTTCGTTGCTCTACGATTTTAGCTTTTTTATCTTCTTTATTAATGAAAGTCTTGAACTCTCTATTTAAAGTGTCAAAAAAAGAAATATCGCCGGTAAACTCATCTAGAATCTTGTGCACTGTTTGATGAATCTTTTCGTAAAGTGCGTCGTGAGAGTTATTTTGAAGCTCTCCCCAGCCGATACCCGCTTTAGCGAGTGAGTTCAACAGTTGCCTGGCGGGGTGTTGACTTGAGTTAAAAAAAGAACTGTCTTTTATGACGACTTTTAAAATTGGAATTTGAAGTCTGCTGATCAAAACTTGAATAGGGGCTGCCAGATTGTAATCTTCAAGTATAAATTCAAAAAGCATTGCAACTAAGTTGATTGAGTCATCATTAGTTTGGTTGAAGGCTGGATTTTTATTGCTTGATTTATCGTTCGAGTTAATTCGATGTTTTAGTTCCGAATGTATATCGATGACCTTAGGCTGTCCCTTAATTTGTGTATGGCTTTGAGTTGAGGGTATTGAGGTGTTCTGTATTGCAGTTAATAAGGATATCAGGTCTTGGGTTTCAATTAATTGTGTAGGTTGTATTTCGGTGGAAGTGTTTGATGTAAATGTTTTGCCCGATCTGTCGGTGGTTCGTATATTGGCTAATAATGTTTGGAGTTGTGGAAATTCGTTGAAACTGGATCTGTTTTCGCTTGTGTTTTGATTCGGCGGGGATCCATTTTTCTGGATAGGAGTGCTAATCGATTCACTCTTAGGGCCTTGTTTTTCTCGTGCCCCAGAAAATTTAAATTCTGGCATTATACCCAGTCTAATCAATGACTTGTTGGCATTTTCAAGGACAGTGCTAAGGTTTGATAATACATACCTATCAAATTGTTTGTAAACAATTAATAGCTCTTTAAATTCTATCTCTAAATTTGTGCAGGCTTGAGAGAAGCCAGTACTAAGCTCTTTAGGGTTTAGGGGACATGAGATATCTTCAACTTTGCTTGCACCGTAAAGTTTGCTTATTCGGGCATGAAAGTGCAGTAAGGGTCCTTGGAAATTGGACTGGGCTTTGGTTGCCATGGATGTAAGGGCTACGTCTTCTTCAAGGTCATTATTTTTAACAAGTGTTAGGCCTTCTAAGCTGGAGTAATAGGGTTTGTCGGTCTTGGGTGTTTGTTGATGCACGTGCTCTTTGCTAAATAACGTTGAAATGGTTTGTGCGAAATCTTTTTCAATAGTTTTCCGTTTGATGCGGATTTCTCGCATTGCCTCGAAAAATTGATTTTGTTCATTGTTGGTGCGGGCATTATTAGCCAGCTCAAAGAAAGAGTCATCTATGCCATCAAACATGCTGTGCAGCATTCCTATAATGTCACGAGAAGCAACTGATGCGATGCTGGCGAGAGCCTTTCGCATAGCGTCTTCTTGTGCAGAGTTTGGGTGCTCATTCCTGCTGATGTAGCTGAGGGCAGATGGCTCATTCATTGCTTTTATCCTATATCTATAGGCAGGGCTAAATCAGCGCTTAAAATGTGTTTTAGCGACTGGTGCAGTTAATAAGAGCTATTGTTACAATGTAATAACTTATATATCAACCGAGTAAGTATAAATCAATTAATAGAAAATAAAATAACAAATTCTTACAAATGTGCATTCTTACGATTTCGTTTGATTTAGGGGGGACATTTGAGCGGTTTTAATAAAATTGTCTTTTATGAGTCTGATTTCAGTGCGGTGACCACAGATGTATAAGCAAATGGGGGTGTCAGGGATGTTTTCAAGTGTATTCGTGATGATGCCGTTGAGTGTTTTAGGTCCATTCAAGGGGAGTTCCCAGCCGAGGTTTTTATTTATGGCGCGAATAGTTGTTGTTCCGTCTATTAAGAAGCTTCCATTCTCTTGAGGTATTATATCTTGGCTGCTTGTTGCTGAAAAATCAGTTGTGAATTCTCCCACAATCTCTTCAAGAATATCTTCCATAGTGGTCAAACCTTGTATATCGCCATACTCATCAACAACAATACCGACTCTTCTCTTATCTTGCTGAAAGTTGATTAGTTGCGTGTGGAGGGATGTGCTTTCGGGGATGAAGTACGGCTCACTGCATGCTTGTAGAAGCAGGGCTTTATTGGGTTCGTTTGATAATAATACGCGAGTCATACTTCTTAGATGTAAAATGCCGATAATATTATTGATGTCGCTTTTGTATACAGGGAGTCGAGTGTGTTGAGTATTTTTTAAATGTTGAAAAATGTTACCTATGTCATCATCTATATCGATGCCGGCGATTTCATTTCTCGGAATCATGATGTCGTTGACGGTGACTTTTTCTAGATCAAGAATGCCGATCAGCATTTCTTGGTGCTTGCTAGGAATTAATACCCCGGACTCGTTAACCAAGGTCTTTAATTCTTCTCGACTAAGGTGGTCGTCATTTAGATTGGTATCAAAGCCTAGGGATTTAAGTAAAAATCCGGTAATTTGATTGATTATCCATACTAAAGGGTAGAAGATTTTTAGTAGGATCTTGAGAATGTAGGCGGCTGGAAATGCAATTTTTTCCGGATAATACGCTGCAATAGTTTTAGGTGTTATTTCTGCGAAGATCAGAATGATGATGGTTAGGCCTGCAGTGGCTATTGCTATTCCGGCATTTCCCCATAAGCGAATGGCGACCACTGTCGCAATCGATGAGGCTAGTATGTTGACGAAATTGTTGCCGATTAAAATGACACCAATGAGTTGATCTGTTTTCTCAAGTAGCTGACTTGCTTTAATGGCTCCCTTGTGGCCATTTTTTCTTAGGTGTTTTAATCGGTAGCGGTTCAAAGAGAGCATGGATGTCTCTGCGCTGGAAAAAAAACCAGATAAAATAATCAATACAAGTAAAAAAAGAGATAAGGAAAGTATGGATGGGTCGTTCAAGTTTAATAGGCCTAGGTTAAAGAAGTATTAGCTAATGATTTGTTCAAGTACTAGTTTGCTGCCAAAAAA
>ENA-OSET01004742-OSET01004742.1-sediment-metagenome-genome-assembly--contig:-NODE-4742-length-11867-cov-3.093299_pt1 | contig 11867 bp, 9 predicted proteins | sample MGYA00237882_ERZ534229 | MGnify/ENA primary metagenome ERZ534229 (study PRJEB26408, sample SAMN06266212) | sediment metagenome | isolation source: Hudson Canyon methane seep mesocosm | place: USA:Hudson...
CCATTAAAGACCCCCTCTAAACTTTCAGATAAAACCTTATATTTCCCCTCATTAACCGAAGAAATTGAATACATTACAACAAAAAAAGCAAACAACAACGTAATAAAGTCTGCATACGAAACAAGCCAACGCTCAGCATTATCATGTTCTTCTTCTAATTGTCTACGCATAATATTTTAAAAGGTTAGTGATAAATTTAGGGAATAAACCCACGCAACTTCAGTTCAATTGAACGAGGATTTTCACCTTCTGAGATAGAAACAAGTCCCTCAATTAACATTTCTCGATATTGAGACTGCTTTAAAACAAGTGCTTTTAACTTACTTCCAATAGGAAATAGCAACATATTCGCAAAAGCTACCCCGTAAATAGTAGCAACAAAGGCGGTCGCTATCCCTGACCCTAAAGATGATGGGTCCGCTAAATTACTCATTACATGTATAAGCCCCATAACAGCACCTATAATTCCGATCGTTGGAGAATACCCACCCATACCATCATAAATTTTTGCTGAACTGAGGTCATGACGTTCTTTAGAAATTAAATCTAACTCTAAAACATTGCGAATAACATCAGGCTCAGAGCCATCTACCAATAGCTGTAACCCCTTTTCGCAAAAAGGCTCATTCTCTTTTTCAACTGCCGACTCGAGCCCTAACAATCCTTCTTTCCTCGCGCGCATGCTCCAAGAAATAACTTTTTCAATACCATCATCCATCGAAACATAGGGCGGTATAAAAACCCAACGCAGCATAGATAAACCACGCATAAGGACATTGAAGGGCGTTTGTAATAAAATAGCCGCGATGGTGCCACCAATTACAATTAACGCTGCTGGACCATTGAATAAAGAACTAACATGCCCCCCCTCTAGAAAATTCCCACCTAAAATAGCAGCAAAACCAGCAATAACACCTAAGATACTAAGCAGATCCATTACATAACCCCATCTACAATACGATTTGCGATTTGCTGTAGTGCAATTGATGCATCAGAATACCCAGCTTTATCAACAGACATAGGCATTCCGTAAATTACGCAACTAGCTTCATCTTGCGTCCAAACAGTTGAACCGGACTGTTTTAACATACGACAACCTTCACGACCATCAGCCCCCATCCCGGTTAATACAACACCTAGAACACGACTAGGATAAGCTTTAGCTGCAGAGCCAAACGTTACGTCCACAGATGGTTTATACGTTAACCGTTCATCCCCTTCTAATATTTTAACGTGACGCTTTTGCCCAAACCCCGTAACAATCATTTGTTTACCGCCTGGAGCTAATAATGCTTGCCCTTTTTTCAGAACGTCGCCATCAGCAGCATGCTTAACAGATAACGGGCTTAAATTATTGAGTCGCTCCGCAAACGCAGGCGTAAAAGAGTTGGGCATATGTTGAATAATTAAAATAGGGACAGGAAAGTTAGCAGGAAGCTTTGATATAACTTTTTGAAGCGCTACAGGCCCCCCCGTCGAAGCACCAATCACCAGTAAGTCGATTGTATGAGAAAGCTTAGCTGACCTTTTTGTACTTACTCTAGCTTGGTTAGTGGGGGTAACAACAGCGTTAGACTTAATTGGCGCTGCTTTCAATGCACTTTTTTTTGATAAACCAACGGAGGCTGAAGTCTTTGGCAGCAACGTTTTTGTTTTTTCTTGTATGTTTTGGCTTCGACCTATGGTTCCAGTCTGGGGTGACTGAATCAGAACGTCCCCAGGCACGCTATTTTTAGATTTATGTTTAGCAATATCAAGAATTCGCTTTTTCAGCTCATCTTGCATCTTGCCCGTATCTCGTGCAATATCTTCGAAATTTTTAGGCAGAAAATCAACGGCTCCGGCCTCTAGAGCATCAAGCGTTACACGAGCGCCTTCATACGTCAAAGAAGAAAACATAAGAATAGAAGTTGGGCATTCTGTCATGATAATTCGGATAGCAGTAACGCCATCCATCACCGGCATTTCATAATCCATCGTCACAACATCAGGACTCAGCTTTTTTACTAGCTCTATCGCTTCTCTTCCGTTAGAGGCAGTACCTACAACTTTAATGCCCTGAGCTGAATTCAGTATTTGGCAGACCCTCTTCCGGAAAAATCCAGAATCGTCCACAACAAGAACAGTGACACTCATTAACGCTCCTCACAGCACTTATTGGTTGTTTTTTTTATGCATAGCGCTGCAATAAACTTGGAATATCTAAAATCAAAGCGATTCGACCATCGCCGGTAATCGTAGCGCCCGCCATGCCTGCAGTACCATGCAACAACCCACCTAAAGGCTTAATAACAACCTCTTCTTGACCAACAAGTTGATCTACAATAAAACCCACTCGCTTAGTACCGACGGAAACAATAACGACATGAGCTGACTCACTTGGCTCTTCACCATAACTATCATTTACTAACCATCGTTTAACATAAAATAAAGGATACACATTGTCTCGAACAACAACACATTCTTGACCATCAACAACGTTAGTTTTAGTTAAGTCCAAATGGAAAATTTCAACAACACTCACTAGAGGGAAAGCAAAAGCCTGATCTGCTAGCTTAACCATAAGTGTTGGCATAATTGCTAAGGTTAAAGGCACCTTAATTGTTAGCCTTGAGCCACGACCCTTTTCAGAATCTATTGATACTGTCCCATTTAATTGTGTGATTTTCGTTTTAACGACATCCATGCCAACACCACGACCTGACACATCTGAAATTTCAGTTTTGGTTGAGAAACCTGGAGCGAAAATTAAGTTAAAGCACTCTGTATCACTCAATCGATCAGCAGTATCTTGATCATACAAACCTTTTTCAACTGCTTTTTGACGCAACACATCGGCCTCCATACCTGCGCCATCATCTTCAATCGAAAGAAGAATATGATCTCCTTCCTGCTGAGCAGATAGAACAACCGTTCCGATACGCTCTTTACCACTTTGAGTTCTTACGTCTGGCATTTCTATTCCATGATCCACGGCGTTTCTCACCAAGTGAACCAATGGATCAGAAAGCGCCTCTACCAAGTTTTTATCCAGATCGGTTTCTTCGCCCACCAATACAAGATTAACTTCTTTCTTAAGGTTACGAGCAAGATCACGAACGACACGTGGAAAACGACCAAATACCTTCTTAATCGGTTGCATTCGAGTTTGCATAACTGCAGATTGAAGATCGCCCGTCACGACATCTAGGTTTGATACGGCTTTTTGCATCGCTTCATCGGCGCTAGCATCCCCTAAGCGCTTCAGACGGTTTCGAACCAATACCAGTTCACCCACCATATTCATAATATCATCGAGACGTTTAGTATCCACTCGGACAGTTGTTTCTGTCGCAATACCATCCTTTTGTCCGGCTGGTTTCGCTTTCGCTACTGGCGCGGGCTTTGGTGATGTCACGGGTTTTGGCGCAGCAATGGGTTCGGGCGTAGGTGCAGGTGCAGGCACTACAGGCTCAACTTTCGGTGACGCTGCAACCGCTGGCTCATTACTTACTTTGCCTAAATCAAACTTCCCTTCTCCATGAAGATCATCAAGTAGTTTTTCAAACTCCTGCTCACTGATGTCTCCTGACGCAGGTTCTTCAGTCGCAGCTACTTCAGCTGCAGGGGCAATTGATTGTCCCTCGCCATGAAGATCATCAAGCAGCTTTTCAAATTCATCATCTGTAATTTCATCACTAGAACTCGACTCTTCAACTAAGTTTGGTGCTTGTGAAGTAGTGTCAGGCACTGTATTGGGCGTTGTGCCATCTAATGCATCTAATAATTGTTCAAATTCATCATCTGTAATATCACCCTCTTCTTCAGCAAAAACTTCTACTGAAGTTGCGGCGGATTCTGGAGGAGTAGCAGGCGCTATAGGTGCAACCGTTTCTTGAACGGGGGGGGCTGCAACAGCGGGTGTTGCAAATTTTTCTAAGTCTTGTAATAACTGAGGATCTGCAGCGGTTGGCTGCTCACCAGCTCGAACCTCATCAAACATTTCATTGACTGAATCTAGCGCGCGAAGTACAACATCCATCAATTCAGCATCGACACTTCGCTTTCCATTACGAAGAATATCAAAAACATTTTCAGCAATATGGCAACATTCAACCAGCGCGTCTAATTGTAAAAATCCGGCACCACCTTTGACGGTATGGAAACCACGAAAGATGGCATTTAATAATTCCGTATTATCTGGGTTTTGCTCCAGATCAACCAGCTGCTCTGAAAGAAGCTCGAGTATTTCTCCTGACTCAACAATAAAGTCTTGAAGTATCTCATCATCCCCTTCAAACCCCATCCTATTGCCCCTTTAAAATCCTAGACTGGAAAGCAAGTCATCCACATCATCTTGACTGGAAACGACATCTTTGCGTGCATCTGCATTCATTTGCGGACCTTCACCTTTAGTAATATCATTTTCTTTCTCTAGGTCATGGGTAATACCCGTCATTTGATCAACTTTCCCGGCCATTCGAACCAGGTCAACCAAATTGTCTTCTACTTCTTTCACTAGGGACATGACACGATTTATCACTTGACCAGTGAGATCTTGAAAATCCTGTGCGAGTAAAATATCAGAAAGGTTAGCATGGACTTTTTCAGAATCATTGCTTAATTTCCCTAAAAAATCAGCCATTGAAACTGACAAGTCACGAAATTCTTCAGGCGTCATTTCTTTACGCTGCAAACGCCCCCATTCCTTGGCCATTTGCTTTGCTTCTAATTTTATTTTAGCAGCATATGGCATAGTATCTTCGACCAGATCAAGCGTTTTATTCGCCGCCTTATTGGTCATTTCCACTACATAAGCAAGGCGATCTGAGGCATCATTTATCTCAGAATTATCAAGATCCAATTCATCAGATCCTACCCTAAAATTCTGGATAGCTTCATGTAAAGTTCTTGTTAAACGACCAATTTCTTCAAACAGCGTTTGATCCCTAGACTTATCCAACTCTGAAATAATGGATAAAGCCCCTGAAAGATCACCGCTATCAACCAAATCTTTTAGTTGGCTAGCTTGATCTTTCAATTTTTCCTCAAAACCTTTTAATTGCGTTTTGTCTGAACTTTCATTAGTCATAAAAAATGAGCCCTAAGAATCGATACGTTCAAATATCTTTTCTATTTTTTCTTTTAAAACGGCTGCTGTAAATGGTTTAACAACATAACCATTCACACCAGCTTGAGCTGCTGCGACAATTTGATCTCGCTTTGCTTCAGCTGTCACCATTAATACAGGAAGCGATTTGAGGTTTTCATCCGCCCTAACGTGTTGTAATAACTCAATCCCGGTCATGCCTGGCATATTCCAGTCGGTCACCAAGAAATCGTATTTACCCGTTTGAAGCATCGGCAGCGCACTATTGCCGTCATCTGCTTCATCGGTGTTTGAAAAACCTAAATCTCTCAGTAGGTTCTTTATAATTCGTCTCATAGTAGAAAAATCATCTACTACAAGAATTTTCATATCTTTATTCAAGTCGACCTCCGCTAATGTCGATTCCCGAAAGCACAGTTGATTACCTAAACTGAAGTTTAGTCGTAGATCTTGGGCTATCCAGTTTTTTTTAACATTTGTTTTTTAAATTCACTAATTACTGCTATTCAAGCTATTTCTTGCATACATTTAACTCTAGTCGCTTATTTTTTAAACAGTTTATTTATTATTTCCACTCATGCACTCTAGACTTCAAACGCACTGTCGCTTGTGAAAGGATCTGACTTATTCTTGATTCACTAACAGATAAAACCAAACCAATCTCTTTTAAATTTAACTCTTCTTCGTAATACAGCGACAACACCATTTTTTCTCGCTCAGGTAAGCGATCTATTTCGCCAGCTAAAAACTCTTTAAATAACACCTTTTCAACACCCAGGGAAGGCGATGGGGAATCAGAAGACAAGTGATCCGCAATATCACCCTGCTCAATTAATTCTTCAAAACTAAAAAGCTTCCCGCCGCTACTATCTTTCAAGCATGCAAAATACTCATTCAAGGTCATACCCAGCTCATCAGCAATTTCATCGTCATGGGCATCCCGCCCTTCTTGACCTTCTATCGTTTTGATTGCTTCAGCTATTCTTCTTGCGTTTCGATGAACAGAACGAGGCACCCAATCACCTTTTCTCACTTCGTCCATCATCGAACCACGAATTCGTATACCTGCATAAGTCTCAAACGAAGCACCTTTGGATGCATCGTACTTTCGTGAGGCCTCTAAAAGCCCAAGCATACCTGCCTGTATTAGATCGTCAACTTGCACACTTGCAGGTAACCTAGCCAAAAGGTGATGCGCAATTCTTTTCACCAGAGGTGCTTGATCACGTATCAATTGATCTGCGTGCTTTACTTGAACATCAGTATACATCGATTAGAAGTTCATCACTTTGGTTGAAATTATTAACTTGCTGTTGACTGAACTAGTCGCTCAACAAAAAATTCTAAATGCCCTTTTGGTGAGGAGGGCAAGGGCCAGCTGTCAGCTTTATTTGCAAGCGCTCTATATGCGATAGAGGCCTTCGCTCTTGGATATACATCAGATACAGCTCGCTGCCTCTGCATCGCTTTCTTGACAGACTCATCAAACGGAATACAGCCAACATATTGGAGCGCAACATCTAGAAAACGCTCTGTCACATGCGCCAATTTAGAATATAAATGGCGCCCCTCTTCTTGGGTTTTGACCATGTTTGCCAATATCCGAAACCGGTACATATCATAGTCACGATTCAGAAGCTTTATCAACGCATAGGAATCTGTTATTGAGGTTGGTTCATCGCAAACCACCACAATAACCTCTTGGGCCGCGCGTAAAAATGAAACAACACCGTCAGAAATGCCTGCGGCGGTGTCTATTACTAACACATCAATATCGTTCGCAATTTCGCTGAACGCATTAATTAAACCCGCATGCTCCATGGCGTTTAATGACACCATTTTTTGGGTTCCAGAAGAAGCCGGAACTACTTTTATTCCTTTTGGCCCATCGACTAGTACTTCCCTTAGACTACATTCACCACTAATCACATCTGCTATATTTTTTTTAGACGTTATGCCCAGCATTACATCAATATTTGCCAAACCTAAGTCAGCATCCAACAGTACGACATTACGCCCCATATCAGCCAACATAATGGACAAATTTATGGAAACATTACTTTTCCCGACGCCGCCTTTACCACCTGTAACGGCGATTACTTGAACCGGACTAGAGTTTGCCATACCGCTGATTTCCCTCTTTCTACTTCTTGATTTTTGATGTAATAAAACCTTACCCTTTACCGTCGACTCACCTAGAAATCACTGATATCTCTTCAGCTTAGCAGATCTTACAAGACTTACGCGGAATGAAATAACAAGCCACTCTGAATTGAGTCTTTTTCAGCTGAATTGATTGTTACCCAGCGCTCTGAACTATTCAATAACTCTTGCGCTTTCTCAAATACAACCTGCGAGTCAAATAGGTGAATATCTTCTGGAACTCTTTGACCGTCGGTAAAGTAACCTGCTTTTAAGCGAGTATCAATCAGAAAACTCAATACTTCACCCAAACTAACCGCTTCATCCACTTTCGTGATGATAGCACCCGACAAACCCACCATTTTATAATTATAGAAGTTAGCACACATCACCTGATACTGCCCTACAGAAGGAACAACAAGATAATTTTTTATTTTATGAGAAGACATCTTGAGTTCTTGCAATTGCTCTGACCAACATGCATCCGTATACATCAAACCTGCAGTATCTATCAAAACCATTTTTTTATGGGCAAGTTGATTCAATATAGTATCTAAACAATTCCGTTCATCTACTGTATGAACCGGAACATTTAGAATTCTACCAAAAACTTTAAGTTGCTCATGAGCTGCGATTCGATAACGATCTGTAGTGACTAAAGCAATACTATCAGCACCATATTGCATTACATACCTAGCGGCCATCTTACCAATCGTCATTGTTTTCCCACTCCCTGTAGGCCCCACCAATGCAACAACCCCCCCTTTATCAATTATTTCTTCGTGCTCGACTGAAATAGATGACTCTATGTCGAGACGTACTTTTGTCCAAGCGGCACCATAATCTAGCTCAGTTTCCGTCAATGACAATAAGCGTTTTTGAATCGATTTAGATAAACATAAAGAATCGAGTGTTTTTTCCATTTGTTGCTGCACCATTGACTTCGGCCTTACATCCAAATGAATATCTTTCTGTGAAGGCTGGCCATTAATCAAGCCCTTAATTTCTGAGATTTCTGCTCGCATGGCAGACAACTCATTTATTTGAATTTCATCAACACTGTCTTTTCTATCATGAGGCAGTACTGATACCGTTTCAGAGTCAGCAGAAGCGCTCTCTAAAGAATGTTTATTTCTTTTTTCTCGAACATTCTCAATTCGCTTGCGAGCAGACTCCATTTCCATTTGGAGCTTCATATGCTTTTCAGCATGCATTCTGGCTAGTTGCGAAGGACTAGGTTCACCTCCTCGATTTATTGATTGAGGCACTTGAGACTCTTGATAATCATCTTCATCGTAGTCCAAAGCAGCAACAACCTCCATACCACCTTCAACCTTTGTATTGGACAGTATCACAGCGTCGGAACCCAACTCATCCCTAACCATACGAAGTACTTCTTGCATTGAACTTGCAAAAAATCGTTTAACTTCCATAACACTCACCTGCGTTGTTTTTCACGATTTATCCAACTCACTTGAAGCCGCTAAAGTGTCAAATATTTGGCTTCAGAATTTTCAATTTGAGTTATTGACCCACTGTAGAGACAATTGTAATTTGCTTATTTGTTGGCACTTCTTGATAAGAAAGAACTTTTAACTGTTCCGCACCAAAGCGAACAAATTTAGCCAACACAGGCCTCAATGGCGCTGAAACCAATAGAATCGCCGGTTTCCCTAGCATCTCTTGTCGCTGAGCCGATTCACCTAATGACCGCTGAAGCGTTTCTACAATCCGAGGCTCCAGTATCATCCCCATATCATTTGACGCGCCAGTTTTTTGTGCCTGCTGAACAGACTTTAGCAATAACTGTTCCAGGTCTGGCTCAAGCGTGATGACAGGTATTTCATCTTCGGCTCCGCAAATTGACTGCACAATCATCCGCTTCATTCCTTGCCGACACGCCTCAGTCAGCAGTGTTGCATCAACTGATTTTGGCATCACATTAACTAATGATTCTGCAATAGAGCGCATATCTCTAATAGGTACATTTTCAAGCAGAAGCGCCTGTAATACTTTTAGCAGCAAACTCACACTTACCGTGGTAGGAACAAGTTCTTCCGAAAGCTTAGGCGAGGCCTTCGCTAATTGATCCAGCCACTGCTGCACTTCTTCGTGTCCAATTAATTCACTAGCATGTTCATGCAATACTTGATTCAAGTGCGTCGCCACTACTGTGCTAGCATCTACAACGGTATATCCTAGAGTTTGCGCATGATCTTTTTGCGTTACCTCTATCCAAGTTGCATCCAAGCCAAAGGCAGGGTCTTTTCCTTCGATACCATCAATTTTTCCAAACACCTGCCCAGGATTAATCGCCAACTCTCTTTCTGGGTGGATTTCCGCCTCAGCAATAGTCACTCCCATTAATGTTATTCGATACATATTTGGCATTAGATCGAGGTTGTCACGAATATGAACTGAAGGCATTAAAAAACCTTGCTCTTGAGATAGTTTTTTTCGAACGCCTTTTATCCTTCCTAATAAGGCGCCACCTTGTGCTTTATCTACCAAGGGGATAATTCGATAACCGACCTCCAAACCAACAATATCTACAGCAAGAACATCATCCCAACCCAGCTCTTTATTCGGTGCCCCTCCGGGTAATGCACCACTCTCAGATTGGGGTAATGCGGCATTTTGCTCCAAAATTTGCCCTTGATCCATAACCGCACCCGAGCCTCTAGCCTGTCCATTTGGAAGAACAAGATTGTTATTTCCGTTCTTTTTAGAACCATACCAAGCCAACAAACCCAGCCCTGCAGACATCCCCAGAAATGCCATATGAGGCATGCCCGGCACAATGCCCATCACAAACAATATCGCAGAAGTGATATACATTGCTTTTGGAGACATGAACATTTGATCCATAACTTGAGAAGACAAGTCATCTGTCGTACTCACCCGCGTCACCATAATGGCCGCAGCTGTTGATAGCAGCAATGATGGTATTTGAGCAACCAAACCATCACCGATAGTCAGTAGAGAGTATTTTTCCATTGCATCTGCAAAATCAAGATCATGCTGCAACATTCCGATTAAAAGCCCGCCGATGATATTGATTGCTAATATCATCATCCCAGCAACTGCATCACCACGTACAAACTTACTCGCGCCGTCCATAGAGCCATAAAAATCGGCCTCAACAGCAATATCTTCTCTACGAACCTTGGCTTCTTCCTGCCCGATAATGCCGGCATTTAAGTCTGCATCTATCGCCATTTGCTTACCCGGCATCGCGTCTAGTGTAAAGCGCGCACTCACCTCCGACACCCTACCCGCACCTTTTGTTACAACCGCAAAATTAATAATCATAAGGATTGCAAATACAACTAAACCAACGGCATAGTTACCACCAATAACAACCTCACCAAACGCCTCAATGACTTTACCCGCTGCATCTCCGCCATTATGCCCCTCTAATAACACCACTCGTGTAGAAGCGACATTCAACGCTAGACGCAACAGTGTTGCCACAAGAAGAACCGTAGGGAAAATAGCGAATTCTACCGGACGAAGGGAATAAACACAGACAAGTAAGACAACTAATGACAAGGCAATATTAAACGTAAACAGAAGGTCAAGTAAGAATGGGGGTATCGGCAGAGTCATCATGCCGAGAATCGCAACCACAATAAAAGGTATGGCTATACTGCCATTTGTGATCACTTTAAACTGTTTAAATACTGCAGACTGCTGCATCAAAGCTAAAACCACCTAGAAAAAGATTATTAAATCATTCAGTCAACGCCGTCAATCTTATGACAGTACTAACTATATTTAAGTAATCTGCAAGATCTAAGCCGTTATTTAAAACCTATCGGAAATATTGATCACCGTGAGTCCACACCAAACTTAAGAGGCTGGCGCGACATGACGGGATGTTTAGCGTGGCCGCAGTTGGCCTGACTTTTTGTTCCGACAAAGTTATTCTTAACCATCATATTTCATATCATCTGGAACGGGAAAATCAGGTTTTTGGGGTTTAGTAGAAATTCGACGACGAAATTGCTTTAGCTGGAACACATAAGCAAGTACTTGAGCGACCGCCATGTACAAACCACTGGGTATTTCATGACCAATTTCAGAATGATGATAGATTGATCTGGCTAGCGGAGGAGAACCCACTACTTCAACATTATGCAGCTTAGCTATCTCTCGAATTTTCAAGGCCATATGGTCATGCCCTTTCGCTAACAATATCGGCGCTCCCGCACTTTCTGGGTCATACTTTAAAGCAACAGAAAAATGCGTTGGATTGGTAATAACAACATCAGCATCAGGCACATCCTGAAGCATTTGCCTCTGGGACATCTCATATTGTAGCTGTCGTATTCGTTGTTTTACTTCTGGCTTTCCCTCTGTATCTTTAAATTCATCTTTGACTTCCTGCTTGGTCATTTTCAAATTTTTATGATGGTCATATATTTGAAAAGGTACGTCGAACAATGCAACCAGAATCATCGTGCATGAAAGTGTAAAAAAACTCCAGCCCAAAATCTGCACTGCGTTAGTCATTGCCGTCATCACATCTTGCTGCGCAAGCCCCTGTAGAATGGGTGTTTGAGTATAAAGTATCCATACGGCAACAGACATCACCACAGCAATTTTTACGACCGACTTTAGTAGCTCCACAAGC
>ENA-OSET01004743-OSET01004743.1-sediment-metagenome-genome-assembly--contig:-NODE-4743-length-11866-cov-4.785224_pt1 | contig 11866 bp, 11 predicted proteins | sample MGYA00237882_ERZ534229 | MGnify/ENA primary metagenome ERZ534229 (study PRJEB26408, sample SAMN06266212) | sediment metagenome | isolation source: Hudson Canyon methane seep mesocosm | place...
TTTAAATACCTAAGAAATTGGGTCTTTTGACTGACCTATTCTGTTTCGAAAGTTCGCTTATCTGAATTATCTTCCAGAAACTCGTAACGAAGAGTCCTAGCTAAGCCCTCTTCCAAACTTACTGGGGGCAAGAAACCTGTTTCACCCACCGATGATGCAAATTGCGTAGTACCCATAAATTTCTTAACCCGAATACTGCTAACAGGCAATGTTTTACCCGTTACTTTTGCAACAACATCAGCAAAGTACCCGATGGCCATTCCTAAAAATGCAGGTAACCGTAGTCCAACATTGTTTTTTCCGAATAGTGTTTTTCTTGCCTCAGACACCAAAGTGTTCATATCAAAATCTGGCTTATCTATATAGTTATAGATATGTAAACCTGGCTTGAATGACAAACTGTATTCCAAAAATGCCGCCACATTCTCGACATAGGCCATAGACTTTTTATTTTTACCGTCTCCAAACATTACAAATCTACGTGATGCAATTTGCTTTAACAAGTTAAAAACATTACCTCTATTGCCTTCTCCAAATATAACTGTCGGCCTGACAATAACAAGAGTACGATTTTCTGGATCCTCAGCTTGCCATTTTTTGTATACCTGTTCGGCTAAATATTTTGTTCGGCCATAGTCATTAAAATAATTGGGCTCACCTGATTCATCCGTGTCTGCCGGAGCAAAACCGTAAATAGCCACTGAACTGGTAAAGATAATTTTATTAATGCCATGCTTGCGGGCTGCATCACAAAGATTAACAGAACCCTGCACATTAACATCATCATAACGGCTTAGGGGGCGAATATCGTCGCGATGAACAGCCGCCAGGTTGATTATCGTATCAGCACCTTCAAGCTGATTTAGAGTGTCAATTTTCTCTATGTCTAAACTTAAAATATTTACATCATTTTTAGTCTCGATGTCATATTTTTTAAAAACAACATCCTTATTGACTAACCGATCACCGAGTCTTGAACCAACAAAGCCGGCGCCGCCTAGAATTGCAACTTTACTTTGCTCCATAATAATTTTCCCTATTTTTTTATATTTAAATTCTTCATGAGCCACAAGCGCTGAGCAAAGACCATCTACATAATTTGACGGATTTATTCCAAATATGCTTTATTCAATTTATTTATTTTCTAATCCAATAAAAAACTTTTTTATAGGCTTTGAATCCAAAAGCTTTTACAGCTAATCGAGCTAAAAATGCAAGCCAATTTTCAATTGGATTTATCAGCTTTTCTTTGCTTCTTCTATGGAAAAATTTTAATTCGTGCTTTACGTAGGAAAGACCATAACGCCGTGCCACCATTGCATCTGTTGCTCTAAAAGAGACGAGAAAATCATCTATATTTTCAATCTTAAAACCAGCATGAAACATTCGAATCCATAAATACCAATCCTCAAAAAATGGCATTTCCTGATAGCCTCCTGCGGCCAATACTGAACTAATTTTAAATGCTGATGCAGGATGATTTATTGGATTTCTATATGGTAACTTTTTCGCAATTTTGTCATACCCAATTGGAACCTTTCTTTCAGAAAACACTTCATTTTTTTCATCTATTTCATACATATGACTACTCACTAAATCTGGCTTTTTTTCACATATATATGTGCGTAACTTTTCAAAACGATTTGGCATATTTATATCGTCAGCATCAAATCGAATAACATAATCAAACTCGCCACACAGACAATTAACTGCATGAGACAGAGCTTTCGCTAGCCCCAAATTCCCATCCAGCCTTATGTAATTAATATCCAATGCGATAAATTCAGACAATTTTGATTCAATAATTTCGCTTATTGGGCCGTCGACAACAATAAAAATTGGTATTGTAATTGTTTGACTAGCGAGTGAAGAAAGACATTCCTCGAGATACTCTACTTTATCGCCTTTATAAAGGGCGCCTAGCGCACAAATTTTAATACTTTCTAAATCCATAAAAATCTCTTTTTAGCGATAACCCAAATTTTAAAAGGGACATACTCTTAATACCTTAAATAAATTTAGTTGTGTTAATCGCCACCAGCTCACTAGACACTCACCCGCCTCTCTCTGTGCCTTTTCCTATGGCTGATAGGTACCTAGAAAATCGGTGTCGACTCAGTATTATATTTTAATTTTTTTATAACTCATCAATTAGTTTTTGTGTATTATGAAATGGTCCTAGCGGACTTTTAGTGGGTGATCCGACAATGGTCAATTTCCCACTTTTTAATAGCGACTTAATTAAACTATCATTTAAAAGTTCTTGTCCTCCGACAACATGAATGCCATCGAATAAATAGGGTTCGCTGCTAGAAATAAAACTTGGAAATTTATTCTTGACCATTTCAAGAACAAATCTAAGTTCTTCTTTTTCAGCTCTTTTTCTTAAAAGTGTTCCATTATTGGATAATGATATACAGTTTTTTACTTCTAACTGTATAAAAACTCCTAGTTTATCTGAAGAAATTCCCACTCCAAATTTGTTAAAAAAAGCTTCGTTAAGCTGCCCGAAAGTGAAGCGCCTCATCAATTTTACTAAAATTCCAGACGCTGAATCATTATATAAATTATATTTTGAATTGATTATTGCTTTAGAAAAAGGCCTAAAATCAAGTATAAATGCTGGTGAAATTGAATGACAAAACACACCACGACCTATTAAAAAAGGTCCTATTTTTTTTAAATATCCTTTTTTAATGATTTCATCGCAGTTAATAGTTCCAATAAAGCCAATTTCGTGATCACTGAGCGTAACATCCTTCTGAACTGTACGATTTATGATTTTGCAATTTTCAATCGCACCGGCAGCTAATATTAATTTGTTACTTAGCATTTCCAACTTTTCTATTGGACTATCAATTAGGACTTTGAAACTACCATCATGAAAATCAAAACTCTTAGCCTCAGCTTTGATTGCATAATTGGGTAGGGATGCGCGATTAATTAATAGAGGAACCTTTTTGCTAAAGCCGTTTTGATCTCTAATAATGGAGACTCCGTGCCAAAACTTAGATAGTCCTGTACGATTTTTACCAATTCTAAGTCCTCTAAAGCCATGGGAATCCAACAAAATATCGTTTTTAGGGGATACTAATAAAACATCATTGTTGGAAGATAATTTTGCATTCCAGTGATGAGACCCAACAGCTCCATACCCAATCTGTGTAGAGTCCCCAAAAAATCTGAGCGTGTTATTTGTATAACCATAATCACTTGAACCCAACATCTTTATGAAAAGCTCTAAGGGGGCTTGAAAAATTAAATGAGTAGGAAGTATGTCACAGACTCGATTAACACAAGAGACGAATCTAGCCATTAGTGATTCAGGATTAATTTTCCCTCTCTCTAAGCAGAACAAATTAGTTACTTGAGATGGTGTTTCTAAATTTAAAAAATTGATGATGTCGGTTGAGGGGGTAAAAGGAATCAAACCCTTGTGCTTATTTAATAATCGCTGATCACATATCCCCAGGCGTAAAACTTTTCCACCTGCTCTTAAAATAATATTCTCAACTTGAAGCTTCATTAATGGATATTTATTCCACTGTAACTTGATTGCATTTGCATAAACAGAAACAGTTGATACAAAAATAACTTTTTCAATTGGAAGAGCCTCTAGGATTTTCATATTGTCATTTTGTGAACTATGAGACCAAGAAAATAGATAAATATGTGAGTACTTGCTAAAGTCAAAGTCGAAACAATCCATATGCGAGAGAATATCAAAACCTTCCAGATTATTTTTTATCTCTTTTATGATTTTTGAGTTCTTGCCAATAATACATTTGTTCATATGATGATATGCTCAAGATCCTTTTTTAACTAAAAATAATAATTAGCTAGTTAAAAAGACATAAAGATTACAAAAGATAGCCAAATGATGGGTCAACTAAGTACTTAATCACGAAGTAAATAAACAATAAAAGAACTAAATTAAAAGTTACAACATCTTTTAATAATTTTTGTTTTATTCTTTCAAGACAGAAAGCAATAGAAACTATTACTGAAACAAAAAATAAGCTAGCTACTCGTAACCATATATTCCCCATGTCAGAAAATAACCATAACATTATAAAGAAGAATACAAAAAAATTTCCTGCACAAATCCAAACTTTTATTGGCATATTAGAAGACGAGCTACTAAGAAAAAACATAACTAAAGCGACAACCCCAAAAATCCCCAAGAGAACCTGACTATTATTTGACTCATGTGTCAAATAATAGTCGTACTTTGTTCCATAGAACAAATTAGCTTCATAACTTAAAATAAACAGAGCCAACGCAATGAAAAATAAAAATAATACTGGAATTAACCGTTTTATATATTTATTAGCCAATAGTGTGGGCCCTAAGAGAATTGGTGCTGAAAAATGAAGTGATGTCGTAAGAGCTACTATTAAAAAAGCACGAATTCTTTTTTTCTCCATCAAAAAAACTAAACAGACTAACATCAAAGCTATTGACATATGATTTCTTAATAGATTTAGCGAGCTTATGAAAAACAAGGGGATTGTTAAGTAAAAATGAAGACACAATAGCCTATGATTTTTACATATTCGGTCAAAAAAATATCCAATGCTAAATAGAGTAATAGCGCTACAGAACAAAAAACCAAGCCTTGCGCTATCCGTCCAGTAAGAAAGGGCCTGAGACAAAATAATAAATCCTGGTTCAACTCCTGAAACAGGTATCTTCCCAACAAAAAAATCTTCATATACAGAATAATCTCGGCCGACATTTGATCGAAAACCGCTAGTCAGGGCTGCCACTAAAATTGTAACCCAATAAAAGAATTTATTATCAATTCTTAGAATAATTCCTAAAAATGTAAGAAGAGCGGGGAAAATAAGCATATTATTGCAATTTCGTAATTGGGATATTCTTTAACGAACTATCTACTCCTGCATTCAGAAGATCAATATTTTTTGCGTAAAGCTCCTCATATGCTTTATTAAAAGCTTTTTGCATACGTTCAGTTTCGGGAAGATGCCAACGCTTGCCCTTACCAAAATATCTTGGATCAAAGTGATTTTTATCATCCTCATTAGATGTAAGGACTACCCCAAGCCTATCAACGGAATCAGGGACTGTGTAGGATAAATCAACACCAACCAAATAAATTGGGTTGCATCCTAGATACTCCGCCAACTGAATATTAAAGTACATTACGGTTCCACCCCAGAAAGATTCGTTCAAAAAATCATGACTATAAAGAGGGAATTTGGAACTTTGCGAGTTGATAGCTGACCTCCTAAAATTAACATAGATAGTGTCATCTGGAGCATCAATGATTTTTTTGAGGTCATATGGAATAATTCGAGTTGTTCCCTTAATGTCATTTATTTGTTGACGATTATCTTCTGCTGGTAAAGGATCTTCAACTGTGTAATACGTAGGTGTATATGATATGTCCTCATGCTTCAAGTAAAAACCATTGCAGGCGATTGTTATATACTTAGAAAAGCTATTTAAGTCCATTTTGTTGATACTTGGGCCACCACCTATCAGAATGCATGGTTGACCCTTATGTTTATCCTTCAATTTACTCAAGGCTAATTTGTTTTTTTTATATTCTGATCCAATATTTTTCCCCCAAAGATATGAACGGACGGCTTCCTTTGTTTTCCTTAAAAAATATCTCGGAATGCGATAACTATATGTCAAAATATTTGGTAGTTTCATTGTTAGACCATATTTAGATTGAAAGGTACAAAGATTAATTTGAGTTGTGGGCTAATTCGCTTTTCTTGAAAATCAAATACAGGGTAAATGGAATAACCCATAGGATATATGAAAGCGCGAAGAAAAAAATAAGTAGATAAGCGTCAAAATATTTATAAAAAATAACTACAAGCGACAAACTTATCAGCGCCCCTCCACCATTAACAATATGCCATTTGACATCGCCAGTAATTGTGTATACCTGAACTAGAAGAGCACCAATCCTCTCAAAAAAGAAAGCTAAAACAAAATAAAACCATATTTTTTCTTCAAAATTAGATCCAAAGAAAAAAATACCGACATCGTTTATTACTGTAAAGCAGACAATAAGTGTAATAAAAACATACAGAAGCAAGCTTATAAGAAATTTCTGCTTAACCACATGACTTAACTCTTTATATTTTTTTTGTGAATACAACTTACAATAAAACGGTAACAAAGAGTAAAAAGGAACCTGAGAATAACTACTAGCTGCTCTTATTAGCTGCAAACTTAACATGAAGCTTGTAGCTATATAAATAGGCTCAAATTTATTTATCAAAAGAGCAGCAACTAGAATAAAACCTTGTGAAGCGAGGATACCAACTCCTGACTTCCATGCATCGCCTATAATTCTTTTTTTGAATGTTCCTTTGATCTCGTTAAAGATAATCTCATCTTTATCTTCAAAGATCATTACTCGTAGATTCCTAGAAATTTTACTCATCACAAAAAAATAACCACAAAATGGAATATAAAATGCGATAACTGTCCAAAGGAGGCTACCGCTCAAAATTATTGCAGTAACGGTTAAAAAACAGGACAAAAGTGAAACAGCGCCCTGTACTAATTGAACTTTGGGCAAATAACCTAAACCCTGAACCACTCCGTTGTGAACGTTTGATTTTAAGTACATTACAGAAGCAAAACATGAAAAACACAGTAGCATCAAAAATTCTCTGGATCTATCTAGGCCAGAAATTTTTTCGTACATACTAAAAAACACCAAGGGCAGTATTACTAGAACTACCACCAATACAATCCAATTATAAATTTGGGAAATAAATTTAACCAACATATCCACATCCGTCAGACCAAAAGCAGATTCATTATGGATTATATTTGATAAATTTCCTTTTCCGCTCAAGTATGAAAAATATCTTGTCAAAGTAGGGTTAAGCCCTAGATCCATCAAGAGAATGATTGACCAAAACGTTGTTATCGTGAACCATATAAATCTGTCTATTTCTGTAAAATAATTATTGACAAGTGGAAGGATAATTAAAATTGTTGATGTTTTGGTAAAAAGGTTAAACCAACTCGTTAAAGCGGGTGACTTCAAGAACCCAGCAATCGAACTAATCGGGATCATGCAATTTCCCTGCTATCCCGCCGTTAAACTCTAAAACTGAACCCGTTAAAAATCCTCCTTTTTGATCGGTAATAGATTTCACAAAACTTGCTAACTGCTCTGGTGAGCCAATTATTCCTGAGGGATGATAGCTCTCAAGTTCTCTGAGTTTGTGGGGTGCGTTTACAAATCCATGTTTGAGCATCTCTGTAGAAATTGCAGCTGGTGCTATGGCATTAACCGAAACGCCCTTAGGAGATAACTCTATAGCTAATGATCTTGTTAATGATTCAAGGGCTGATTTTGAAGCCGCATAACAACTGAATTGTGCTTTAGTTAATTTTGAATGAATACTAGATATATTAATGACATGCCCACGTGATGCTATCAGTATTTCTAACAATCCCTGAGTTAGGAAAAATGGAGCAACTGTATTAACTGCCAGTGAGTTCTCCCAATCCTGCCAATCTATATCAACTACAGTCTTTATAATTTGTTCAGCTGCATTGTTAATAAGAACAAATTTCTGAATTTTATCCGGTAGTAAAATTTTTATTTGATTTAGTATTTTTTTTCTGTAACTTTCATTTTTGGCAAATTCTCGCAAATTAGGACTAAGTTCAGTGAAATTATGTAAATCGGTATTTCCAGAAGGACAACGATCAAGACCAACAACAAAGTAGTCATCTTGCAAATAAAGTTGCACTAAAGCGCTACCTATTCCTCCACTGGATCCTGTAATCACAGCAATCTTTGACATAAATTAAGACTCCTGATTTAACAAAGCATAAAGCAACCTGATAGCCTCATCACTTGCTCGAATAACCGCATCAATGGTGTTAGATGCATTATGTGAGCCGAGAATACAACGGTCATGTGCCAAAATTGGGTGGCTTTGCTTTAAAGGCTCATCTTCAAATACATCTAAAGCTGCAGATGTGATCACCCCGCTAGTTAGGCCATCTAAGAGCACTATTTCGTCTATCAAAGGCCCGCGAGATACATTAACGACTCTAACACCTGGCTTTAGCTTTTCTAATATACCTTGATTGAATAAATGTTGCGTCTTCTCTGTTAGCGCACAGGCAAAAACTATAAAATCACACCTCTCAATACCTGTAGGCCAATTATTTTGTAATTCAATATAATCCGGAAGCATATCGGCATAAGGATCCCAGCCTATGATATTCAAATCATGTGCATTGGCACGCTTGGCAATATTCCTACCAATATCGCCAAGACCCACAATACCAATAGTTTTATCACCCAGTGAAATTCCAGCTGGTTTTGGCCAATTTCCAGATCTTACTTCACGGTCAATGAAAAAAGCATCACGCGCCAAACCCAGTATGTAGCACATAGCTAAGTCAGCAACCTCAGCTCCAAACATTCCAGGTGTATTAGTAATCGGAATGCCAAGCCTATCGCAGGCTGCAAAATCGACATTATCAACACCAATACCCCATTTCACAGCTACCTTAAGCTGGCCAGCTTTACCGGCTTCAAAAACCTCAAAAGTAGCTGGGTCATCGCCGATGATCCAGCCATCGTGTTGTGGAACAATATCTATCAGCTCCTCAACAGTTAATGTTTGAACAACATCAGGTGTTGTTATATCAATATCCAACCCCTCAAACTTTTCCCTAAATTGATCGATCTGCCTCAACATTGGTGGGCAGGTAATCAGAACCTTGTATGTCATAAAAATAATCCTTTTTTCTTGTAGTACTCAACCATTACCTCAGCCAAATCCCAATCATCTGGCGTATCAATATCTGTAGATTCAAATGGCGCTGTTTCTAACATCATTGGATTTTTGCCAATCCTGGCTTTGGTCCGACTAAAACTTTCCTTAGTAAAAAGGTACAAATTAGAGTTTTCTTGATACCAAGGCTTAAGATCCTGTGTTCGTATTAGGTTATTAGGATCATGGTTTAATGCATTAACATCAGCATCATAAAACCTCTCTTGAATCTTATTTACTGTGAATAATGAATCAGCCTCTCCAGATTTCAATGCGGTTTTAAATTGTGATATCGCTGCTTCGACTGACTTTTTACTTAGTAATGGATTTGTTGTATGAGTCATCAGATAAATATCTGCATCAATATTTTGTATGTCATCGTCTATGATTACATTCATTGACACAAAATCACCGCATATCTCTGCTTTCCTATCCCTTATGATGACACGCTCATCCTCAATAAGCCCATTCTCTGCTAGTATTTCTCGTGCATCAGTATTAATAACCACAGCATCAATCGCAGACACACTTTTTAGCGTATCAAGCATCCATCGAAATAGGGGCTTGCCACCAAAATCTCTAAAATTTTTTCCTCTAACACGCTCACTATTGGCCTTCATAGGCATCAGTGCAACCACTTTCATAAATTAATCCTGTAGTGTTTTTGCTGGATAAAAGTAATTTTCTTTACGCTTCTTAGATAATGCACGGTGATCATGATTACCCCTGTAAGAGCCTGTAAATTGGGCAATTCTAAACTTTATAATGCCTGTAAACTCTTTGGTAAAACACCCTTCAGTAACCGCTGTTTTACAATCAGAAATCACAGAAACCCATATATAACGTAGCATGTCGAAAAACCCTATTTGCACCTCTGGCATAATTAGCTGCAGGGCAATAGCCTCTCGCTCATACCTTCTGCGAGTTTGGCTCCAAGTTTCATTGTGAATATGGTACACGCAAGCCTCTGCGACATAAGCGACCTTACCTTTCTGATCACAATAACGCTTTGCTAGCTCCATATCTTCAAGGCCAGTCACCTGTTCATCAAATTTATATTTTGACCAAATTTTTCTATCAATTGCCGAATTAGCGTTATTACAAAAAAAACCGTTCTGTGGAGTCTTTGACTCGAACGGGAAGTATTTCTCGAATATTTTTTCTTCGGAATATTTCGTGGTATCCCTTCCAATTTGACGACCATAGGTATAACCAGCAGTACCATCACGAATTGGTTTAATAAGTTTCATTAACCAGGTATTCTCACTGGGAATACAATGGCCCGAAACATAAACAAGTATATCTCCTTTGGCAAAGTCAGAACCCATATTCAATGAGCGACCAAAAGTAAATTGCTCTTTTGTTATAAAGGTTATTCTGCAACCGTGCCTTTCTGCAATGCTAAGGGTTCCATCTGTTGAGCCCGAGTCGATTATTACAACCTCAACGTCAAAATTATCTTTGACTTGAGAGCCAATAACTCGTAACAGCTCATCAAGATAAGTGGCTTCATTCAATGTTCTTATAACAACAGAAACTAACATTAAGATCCAAACTCCAAATTATAAACAAAGGTATTTCCAGATAAAGGATAACGAATCAACTGCTCCTTACTTAAACCTTCACTGGCGCTAGTGACCCATAGCTGAGAGCGAACTGTGTCATATTTGCAGTTAGTGGGTCTAATAACGGGCAGTGGCAGATTTTTAATCAATTTACCGCTTTTATCAAATACCGCAATAGTGGCGCCATCCCACAAGGCGACAAAAACAAAATCACCTACTAAGCAACCACCATCTGGCGCTATACCCTTTTCCAATTGCGCCCATAATGTTTTTTCAACAAGGTTTCCAGTGTCATCAAGCTGATACAACCAAATCTGACCTTTTAAAGAATCACTAATAAGTATTTTTGAGGGCTCTATTTCTATAAAGGAATTAGGTATATGTAAGCTATCATCTAGAAGGCAGAATGACTCATCTTTGACTAGATAAACAAAACCCAAATTTTTAACTGGATCATTTCTGTGCATAAAGCTAAGCAACTGATGATCTCCGCAAAACCCACCATCATTACTTCTATATTTTTGACGGTTATGATTAAAGTTTTCGAGACTTAATAACCGTTCATCACCTGAGTTTATATCTAGGCAACAGATTCCTGCATTAGAACCAAAAACTAATTCATCCTTATCAATACTAAAAATTACTGAAGGCTTAAATTGGGTTTTAAATTTACTTAATCTATCATTTCTATGAATAAATATTGTATCTTGATTTATATCAACCCAAGCAACAGAGTCACACCCAATTGCGAGACCTTCCCCGAGATCACAATTGCACTCAATTGCATTATCAAAATCAAACATTTTCATCTAAAAAATTAGTTATCAAAATTTAAGCGATCCATTCCTACAGACCTTTATCATGCCAATGCCAAGCACTATCAATAATTTCGTGTATTTTTTCATAAGCAGGATTCCAGCCTAGTAAACTTTTTGCATGTGCATTTTCTGCAACCAGCACCGCTGGATCACCCTCACGTCGCCCATCAATTTGAAATTGGATTTTAGTATCAGCAATTTTTTCACAGCCCTTGATTACCTCAAGCACTGAAAAACCATCACCATTACCCAAGTTGAAGGCTGAGAATCCTTTATTGTTTTGCATGTACTCGAGCCCCAACAGGTGAGCCTGGGCTAGGTCAGTTACATGCACATAATCTCGAACACAGGTTCCGTCAGGTGTAGGGTAGTCGTTACCAAATACCTTAAGGTTACTCTCATTTGAGATGGCTGCTTTTAAAACATTTGGGATAAGGTGCGTCTCAGGATCATGCGCCTCACCAATCTCTCCAGACTCATGTGCCCCAGCGGCATTGAAGTACCTAAGGCATGTGGCATTAAAGTCATTGGCCGAGCATATATCCTGTAGCATATTCTCAACCATGAGCTTGCTCTGGCCGTAGGGATTGATTGGATTCTTAGGATGATCCTCGGCAATCTTATCGGTTACAGGATTCCCAAAAATCGCGGCAGTTGATGAGAACACCAGGTTATTAACATCGTTGTT
>ENA-OSET01004744-OSET01004744.1-sediment-metagenome-genome-assembly--contig:-NODE-4744-length-11866-cov-2.867758_pt1 | contig 11866 bp, 10 predicted proteins | sample MGYA00237882_ERZ534229 | MGnify/ENA primary metagenome ERZ534229 (study PRJEB26408, sample SAMN06266212) | sediment metagenome | isolation source: Hudson Canyon methane seep mesocosm | place...
TATATTCTTCAATGTTTAAATCTTTTGCTAATTTTTTCAAAACATGGTCTGTAGAATTTTTTCCTACTACGACTAATTTTACATTTTGTATTGTATTTTTTATTTTATTAATAGATTTTATTACAGTTTCTAAACCTCTTCTTAAACCTGTATCTCCGATATAAAGTAGTACAAATTTATTAGAATATTGATTACTAATTTCTGATGATAGTTTATAATCGCTATAAAATGTAGCTCTAACGGTATTAGGTACTTCAATTATTTTTTCATTATTAACAGGGACTCGTTTTATAATCTCATGTTTAGATTCCGGGGTAACTACAACAACTTTAGTAGATTTAATAATAAATTTCTCTTCTTTTTTTTTCCATTTTTTTGGTGAGATTATGTATTTACCAGGAAACTTTAATAAATGTGGGTAAAACCTCATTATTTCTGGTCTGTTTTCATGTAAATCTAAAACAACCTGAAGTTGAAACTTCTTATTAGCATTAAAAACAGCTTGAGCAATTCTTATGTCATGAATGTGTAATACTTGAATATTATTTTTATTGATAAAGTTTTTAATTTTTTTTTGCATGAATAAGGTATACAATGGTATTGTATATGCCAAAGCGGAAAGTTTATATTCGAACTTATTAGATAAGTATCTTTTAACTTGTATTCCATTTATAACTTCTGCCATTTTTTGTTCTCCATATGTTAAACAAAAAAGAAAAACTTCATGACCCTCGTTGATTAATGAAACTGCTTCATTTTCCACTCTGGGATCTGGAGGGAAAATAGCATCAAGAATCATTCCTATTTTCATTTATTTATTTTAGTGGCATAAACGGCATAATACCTTGGAGTATATTTTCTTAAGATGGGTCTAAATCCTATTTTATTAATTGGACTAGTCAATTTTTCTGTTGCTTCAATTTTCCATCCCGATTTTTCTAACAACCAATCAAATTGCCAGTCTTCAAACTCGTGATAATGTCTGTCCCACATATCTGTTTTACTCTTATATGCTTTTGCAAACCAAAGATTTAAAGGGATTGTAGTTATAATTTTTGAAGATTGAATCTCTTTCAACACATTAAAAGGTGCTATTAAATGTTCAAAAATCTCAAAAGCTGTTACCGCATCGACTTTGTGTTTTTTTACAATTTCAGGTAATAAATCTAAATCTTCTCCTTCTGTATTGATAACGATATAACCATTTTGTTCCATGATTTCAGAAAATGGATTTCGCACACCTAAATCTAATATTGTTGCTGAATATGGTAAAACCTTTTTTAAAAAATTCAAAGTAAGCTGATACCTTCTAGTTGGAGTTTTTGAATACATAAATTAATTAGTAAAAAGTAAATTTAGAAAAACTATATGAAATAAGATATGTTAGGTGTATTTAAAGTTGAATTAAAAATAGAATTTCTTATTAAAAAACTAAAAGAAGATAGTATACATTTAGAAACCATACAATAAAACCTTTAGCTGAGGAAATTGGCTTTACAAATCCTACTGCTTTTAAAAGAACATTAAAAAAACAAAAAAGGAGTAACCCCTTTTGATTATCTAATATCTTTAAGCTAAAATTTAGTATTTTTCTTTTCGTAAAAAAAATATCCTAAAGGCATTAGAAGCAATAAAAAATAAGAACCTAAAGAAATCATTTTTCCTTGTTCTATTACCATTGGTTCGAATCTAAATTCAACGGTGTGTTTTCCTGCTGGAATACTCATTCCTCGCAACACATAATTAACTCTTAGGTGTGGTGTTAATTCTCCGTCTATATATGCATTCCAACCATCTGCATAATAGATTTCAGAAAAAACAGCAAACTGCTCTTTTGTTGAATTAGATTCATAGGTTAATGAAGTAACGCCATAGTTTAACAATTCAATAGCCGCTGTTGAATCTTTTTCTATAACAAGATCCAACTTTCTTTTAAGATCACTTTTATTAAGCAATGCCTCGTCTTTTGTTTGAAGTGAATCTAAAGCTTGCATTTCCTCATTGGCAGAATTTACAAGCTTTACACGGTTTACAAACCAAGCATTTCCATTTGTATCTGGGTTCTGCTGTACTTGTTTTTGCCCATCTTTATCTGAAACAATAAAGTACTTTGTATGCAACATGTTAAGAACTTCCATATTATTTTTGGCAATTTGAAAATCAAAGAGTTCTTGGTAACGTCCCATTTTTGCAGCATGATATCCACCAATTGATTGATGAAAATAAGAAGTACTTCCATCTTGCATAAGATTTACAGCAAAATTACCTACTCTATAGTGACTTTTATCTTTTTGAATTAATTTATCTGCTTCAGAGGCTATGAAGGGTTTTTCAACTTTTCTTGAGGGTTTAAAATCATCTTCACTCAAATACTTCTTATCTACAGAAATTAAATCGAATACAATTAAAACTGCCAGCGCTAAAACAACCTGAGTTTGCTTTAATTTACCCTTCAATAAAAACCATAATATCCCTCCCGAAAGAAGTACTAAAAGTAAAGAGCGAAGCGTATCTGAAAATAACATGGCTTTTCTATCTGCAATCAAAGCATCAATTAAGCCCGGTAATTCTTTATAATTATTATCTCTTAACCCTTCAAAAGTTGAAGAGCTATGCGCTAATAAAAAACCTACAACTATTAAACCTCCGAAAATAAAGACCGCTTTTTTTAATCCGTCTCTTTTTTCTTCCGATGAAAGTTGGGTAGAAAAGAATTCTTTCAATGCTAAAACTCCTAAAATTGGCACACATAATTCTGCAATAACTTGTATAGAAGAAACGGCTCTAAACTTATTATATAAAGGGAAGTAATCGATGAAAATATTGGTTAAAAACTCAAAATTCCTTCCCCAACTCATCAAAATTGAAAAAACAGTAGCGGCAACTAGCCATTGTTTTAATCTTCCTTTCACAAGGAAAATCCCCAAGAAAAAAAGAAAGAAAATGACTGCTCCAATATAAGCAGGAGCTTCCACAATGGTTTGATCTCCCCAATAAGTTAAAACCTGTTTTGAGTAGTCATCAGCCGCCCTTTTTCCTACTTTATTTTCTATTAATTGATAAAAATTAGAATTCTGATCTAACTTCTCTACTGTTCCTCCACCCATAAAACGCGGTACAAACAAGTTAAAAGTTTCCATTTTGGCATAACTATATTCTGTGATATACGCTTTATCCAATCCTTTAGTAGCTTCTTTTGTACTTCCATCAGGTTTTATAGTGAGTTCAGATTCTCCTCTTGTACTATATTCTGAATATTCTTTCATCGCCATTAAACGAGGTGAATTTGCACCTATTCCTAATCCAACTGCAAGTAAGAGTATGATTGCTTGTTTTATAAAAGTTGGCAATTCTTTTACTTTTATTGCATGAACCATTTCTACAATGCCTAAAATTAGTAAGCAAAAGCCAAGATAGTAAGTCATCTGTGGATGATTGGTATATATCTCTAAAGCCATCGCAAAGCCGGTTACGAAAAAACCAAGAACATATCGTTTCTGAAAAACCCACAAAACACCTGCTAAAACAAGTGGCATATAGGCAATTGCATGTGCTTTTGCATTATGACCAGGAATAAAAATAATAATTAAATAGGTTGAAAACCCAAAGGAAAGCGCCCCTAGAATGGCCAATTTCCATTGTACATTTAATGCTAACATCAAGACAAAAAAACTTAAAAAATACAAAAAAGTATAGTCCGCTGGTCGTGGTAGGAAACGTAAGGTTTTGTCTAGAACTCTTACAAAATCATTGGGATAATAGGCACTTACTTGATAGGCTGGCATTCCACTAAAGGAGGCACCGGTCCAGTAAGGCTCTTTATTTTTATCTGCTCTATAATCATTAATTTCTTTGACCATTCCTCTAAATTGTGTGATATCAGATTGTGATATCTTATCACCCTTTAAAACAGGATGAAAATAAACTAGAGAGGCAATTACAAAAATAATAATAGCAACTATATATGGCAGGTATTTATTGAGTTTCATAAACTATTCTATTTCTTCAAAATCAACGTATTCTCCAACAGAATCTTTGCCTTGTTGATTCTTTACTGGAGCTTTATCTATTATAGTTTCTCCTTCTTTAACATGTGATTTAGGCTGTTGATTTTGATACTGTTGTTGTGCTTTTTTCTTAATTGTGTCTGTAGCTTTTTTAACTAAAAAAGGGGCAAATAATCTGAATAAATATTTAAATCCAATATAAACTAGAAATATTATGAATAATGTTTTCAATCTTTGATTTTTTAAAAAGTATATCAAAAATAACAATTTGACAACAATTGTAACGTTAACAAACTACAAAACTTTTGTTTCTTTAAAAAATTATTGATTGTTTTTAAAAAGCAGCTATTTTAGAGTATGTTTGTGAATCAAGATAAATATTAAAACCCTTACACTTATTACTAGGCATGAAGAATGTAAAATTGAACTTTTTTTTAATACTATTTTCATTTAATTTTTCTTCAATCTATTCTCAATATACAGATGTAATTAACTCGAACAAACCAGGTTTTTCTGAATCACCATATAGTGTTGGAAGTGGTATTTATCAATTTGAAAGTAATATTTTTTACAGAAACACAAGCATAGAACCAACATTCTCCATACCTCAATCTTTCGGAATAGATTTACTTTTTAGAACTAGTTTTTTTCTTGAAAGATTAGAATTAAATACTCAATTAACATATCAAAGAGATAAGATTGCTTTTAAAAATATTTTTCAATCCCACTATTTTACTTCGGGATTAAGTAGAGTTACAATTGGAGCAAAATATTTGCTTTTTCAACAAAAATTAACAGATAAAACTAAAGAAGTTAGAAGCTGGAAAAGAAGAAATGCTTTTGATAAAAAGCGCTTAATTCCATCAGTTGCCATTTATCTTGGTATGAATAATGATTTTGTTAACGATGTTCATAAAGTCGGAAGTATTACTCCAAAAGTTGGTCTTCTTTTACAAAACGATCTCAGTAATGATTTTAACGTTATCACAAATTTTTATTACGATAAAATTGGAAGTGATTTTGCTGAATTCTCCTATATTATTACTGGAACAGTTAATTTAAGTGGAAGATTGTCTACCTTTTTTGAAAACCAAGGAATATTTCAAAAAAATCGAACAAGTTCAAATATTGCTACTGGACTAGCATACCTATTCAACAGAGACCTACAAATTAACACATCTGTAAGAGCTCTTTTTGAAGGCAATGCAACTGGTTTTTATACCGGTCTGGGAGTATCATACAGAATTAACAGACATAAAGATTCTTATGTGGAGCTGGATGAAAACGGAAAAGAACTTAAAGACACACCAATTAATACATACAATAAAAAACAAAATGGTTTCTTTAATAGAATCTTCAGTATTTTTAAGAAAAAGGAAAATGTAAAAAGAGAAAGACCTAAGAGAAGCAGAAAAAAAAATAATAACAAATAGAAATCTTATTTTTAGTTTATGATTACACTTAAAAGAATGACTACAAAAGAGGAGATGAAACAATTTGTTAAATTTCCTTTTTCACTCTATAAGAATAATAAATATTGGGTTCCTCCTATCATTAAAGATGAGGTAGCTAATTTCGACCCAACAAAAAACCCAGTCTTTGAAAATGCCGATGCACAATTTTTTGTAGCTTTTAAAAAGGATATAATAGTGGGTAGAGTTTGTGCAATTATTAATTGGTTTGAAGTTGAAAAACAGCAAATTAAAAAAATGCGTTTTGGCTGGTTTGATGTAATTGATGATATTAATGTTTCTAAAGCTTTATTAGAAAAAGTAAAAGAAATAGGTGTCAAAAATAATCTAGAATTTATTGAGGGGCCTGTTGGTTTTAATAACCTTGATAAAACAGGTGTTTTAACAGAAGGTTTTAATCATCTAGGCACCATGATTACCTGGTATAATCATCCATACTACAAAGAACATTTAGAGCAATTAGGTTTTGTAAAAGAAAAAGAATATTTAGAGAATAAGTTTAAGTTTAAAAATGTAGATGGTATTTATTTTGATAGAATTAGTAATATTTTAAAAAGACGTTTCAAATTAAAAGCTTTGGATTTTACAAAGACAAAAGACATTTTACCATATGTAGATGAAATGTTTGAGGTTTTTAGCGCAGCATATTCTAAACTATCGACTTTTGTTCCTATTTCTGATGCGCAAATAGCGTTTTTTAAAAAGAAATATATTTCATTCATCAATCCAGAATATATAAAATTTGTAGTGGATGAACATAATAAATTAGTAGCTTTTGCCATTGTAATGCCATCGTTTTCTGAAGCTTTACAAAAATCTAAAGGAAAACTATTTCCGTTTGGAATCTTTCATTTATTAAGAGCCAGAAAACACGCAAAAGATGTTACTTTTTATTTAATTGGTGTGCATCCAGAGCATCAAAACAAAGGGGTTCATGCTATTATTTTTGACCAATATACTAAAACTTTCGCACCCCTAGGGATAGATAATTGCATCAGAACACCAGAATTAGAGGATAATGAAGCCATAAATAAATTGTGGGAAAAATTTGAACCTGTAACTCATAAAAGACGAAGAACTTATAAATTGGAAATCAATGCAACTATTTTATAATTCAGAAATTTCTACAAAAACAACACAAATTACTTTTGATAAAATTGAAAGTAAACACATTGTACGTGTTTTAAGAAAAAAAGAAAGTGATATTCTTAAAATTACCGACGGAAAAGGAGGTTTGTTTGATGCAAAAATTACAATCGCCAGTGATAAAAAATGTCTTGCAGATATTATTGCTTTTGAGGATAAGCCAAAACCATGGAATTACTATTTACATATTGCTATTGCTCCTACAAAAAACAACGACAGAATTGAATGGTTTTTAGAGAAAGCAACAGAAATTGGTATTGATGAGATTACTCCGATTATATGCTCTAATTCTGAAAGACGAGTTTTAAAATTAGAAAGACTTGAAAAAATCTTACAATCTGCGATGAAGCAATCGTTAAAATTTACATTGCCTAAACTGAATGAACCTGTAAAACTAAATGAGTTTTTAAAACAAGATTTTGAAGGTAGCGTATGTATTGCACATTGTGAAGATCAAAATGATAAAAATCTTTTACAAACTGTTGTAAATCCATCAGAAAAAACAACTATTCTTATTGGACCAGAAGGTGATTTTTCTAATGAAGAAATTAAAAAGTGTTTAGAAAGAAACATCACGCCAATTTCTTTAGGTGAAAGTAGATTGCGAACAGAAACTGCTGCTTTGGTTGCTGTGAGTTCGGTTTCGTTTATCAATCAGTAAAAAAATGTATATTGCTTTTTATTTAGAATCTGAAAATAATGAATAAATTTCTGATTGTTTGCTCACTTTTATTGTTTATAAATTCAAAAGCTCAAGATGTTGCTATTTTAAAATATGATGGTGGAGGAGATTGGTATGCAAATCCAACTGCAATTCCTAACTTGGTTGAGTTTACAAACCTAAATATAAAAACTAATATTTCTAAAAATCCACAAACAGTAGCAATTGGGAATGAAGATATTTTTAATTTCCCTATGCTTTTTATGACGGGTCATGGAAATGTTTTATTTTCTAATGAGGAAGCGCTAAACCTAAAAAACTACTTAATATCTGGAGGTTTTTTACATATTTCAGATAATTATGGTTTGGATAAATTTATCAGAAGAGAACTTAAAAAAGTATTTCCTAAAATAGATTTCAAAGAAATACCAAGCAACCATGCTATTTATAACCAAACGTTTAAATTTCCAAACGGTATACCAAAAATTCATGAACATGAGAAAAAACCTGCTCAAGGTTTTGGTTTATTCTATGAAGGAAGACTAATAGTTTTTTACGATTATGAAACTGATTTAAGTGACGGTTGGGAAGATGAAATTATACACAATAACCCAAAAAAAATTAGAGAGAAGGCGTTAAAGATGGGGTCTAATATTATTGAATATGCGTTTACAAACTAACACCGAAATAGACATAGATGCTATAAAAATAAACTTTGACACAGAAAGTTTATGGGTTTTAAATATTGCTATTGCAATAATTATGTTTGGTGTAGCTTTGGGTATTACAATAGGTGATTTTAAGCGATTATTTAAAAATCCAAAAATAGTTTTTGTTGGTGTTTTATCTCAATTTATTTTATTGCCCGCACTTACTTTTTTAGCAATTTTAATTATAAAACCGCATCCAAGTTTTGCTTTAGGAATGATAATGATTGCTGCATGTCCCGGAGGAAATGTTTCTAACTTTTTTAGCAAAATGGCAGGTGGAAATGCTGCCTTATCTATAAGTTTAACAACTTTTGCAACGTTAATTTGTATTGTAATGACTCCACTTAATTTACAATTCTGGGGAAGTTTATATGAACCAACTGACGCTATATTAAAAACGGTTGCGTTAAGTCCTTTTGATTTATTTAAATTAGTTTCTCTTATTTTAGGAATTCCTCTAATATGCGGTATGTTGGTAAAATACTATTACCCTGTAATGGCATCGAAAATTGAAAAAGTTTTAAAACCTTTATCGATGTTCGTTTTTATTGCATTAATTTTTATTGCTTTTTCTCAAAATTCAGACATCTTTGTAAATCATATTCACCATGTTCTTTTTTTAGTTATTTTTCATAATATTTTTGCTTACATCCTTGGATTTTATACCGCTAAAAGTTTTGGTTTAGATAAAAGAGATGCCAAAACGATTGCTATGGAAACTGGAATACAGAACGGAGGATTGGGATTATTATTAATCTTTGGTTTTTTTGAAGGCCTGGGAGGAATGGCTTTATTAGCTGCTTTTTGGGGAATATGGGATGTGTTTTCTGGAATGGCTTTAGCCACATATTGGGGAAGAAAAAATAAAAAAATATCAATTAACTAATATTACAATGGAAGTTTCACAACTTTGGTTTCGTTTTGTACGATTTTATGTTCAACTTGGACTTTATTTTTATGCTAAAAAGATAAGAGTAGTTGGCATAAAGAATGTACCAAAAAAAGGTGCAGTTCTTTTTGCTGTGAATCATCCAAACGGTTTATTAGATCCTTTAATTGTTACTACAAACAATCCAAGAGGTAGTTATTTTTTAGTAAAAGCTGCAGCTTTTAAAAATCCTATTATAGAAAAAATTTTAAATTCTTTAAATCTTATTGCTATTTATAGAATGCGAGACGGTATTGATCAACTGGCAAAAAACGAAGAAGTTTTTAATAAATGTTATACTATTTTTAATAGAGGTAAATCTTTAATGATTTTTCCCGAAGGAAGTGATTGTAGAGACAGAACTATTAGACCTTTAAGTAAAGGTTTTACTAGAATTGTATACGGAGCTATTGAAAAATATCCCGGTATACAAATACAGGTTGTTCCAGTTGGTGTTACGTATCAAAATGCTTCTCAATATCCTAGTAAAGTAGCTTTACATTACGGTAAACCAATTGATGCTAGTGAAATTTACGCAAATAATATTCCTAGTAAATCTATAAACATTCTAAAAAAACAGGTTTCTGACCAGTTAAAAACACTTTGTGTTCATATAGAAAAAGACGAGAATTATGATGCTGTTTTGACGAAGCTAAATGATGCTCAAGTTGATTTTACAGAAGTGAAAAAGGTTCAAGAAATGATAAGGACAAGTACTTTTCCATCTAAAAAAGAAGCTTCTAAAACATATTTAAAACCCTTGTTCTACTTGATTATTTTAAATAGTTTGGTACAATATTCTATTTATAAAAAGAAAGCAAAGAAGAATACCGATATTGATTTTGTAGATACTTTTAGATTTACTTTTAATCTATTTGCTTTTTCATTTTTTTACTCTTTACAAGCTTTAATTGTATCGTTTTTCTTTGGAAATGAAATAGCGCTTTTCTATTTTGTTTTTAGTCTCTTAATCGTATTTATTTATGTAAGACTCTCGCCTGCAAATACTGAGTCTAGCTCATAAAAAAAGAGAAAATAACTTCTAGTCTAACATGGCATTTTGAATAATTTTCTGAATTTTAGTTCTCATATTTGTTTTAACTAAGCCTATATTATCCATCGTTGGATAGGTTCTATTAGACAAAAAAACATAAACAATTTCGCTTTTTGGATCAGCCCAAGTATACGTTCCTGTAAAACCAGAATGGCCAAAACTCTCATCGGAAACACAACCACAAGTTGCTTTCACTTTTGGGTTTAGTTGTGGTTTATCGAAACCCAATCCGCGACGTACTCTTTCATTTGAAAAATAGCGTTTATTAAATTTTTCTATCGTTGATGATTTTAAATATCTTTTGCCTCCGTAATATCCTTTCTGCAAATACATTTGCATGATTTTTGCAACATCATTTGCATTGGAAAACAATCCTGCATGACCTCCTACACCTCCTAACATTGCTGCACCCATATCGTGAACATTTCCTTGTAATAATTGATTTCTGTAATAATCATCTTTTTCTGAAGGAACTATTTCTTTTTTTGAAAACTTATTTAAAGGTAAATAACTAGTTCTATTTGCTCCTAATGATTCATAAAACTCTTCATCTACTAACTCATTTAAAGGTTTTTTATATTGTCTTTCTAACGCTTCTTTTAAAAGATAATATCCCAAGTCGCTATACTTATAACCAACTCTTTGCCTTTGATCTGCCTCTTTAATATACTTAAAAATACTGTCCTTATAAGTTCCCTTTAGATATAAGTTTTCTGCAACTTTGATATTATATCTACTTGTTTTATTTTCCCTATAAAACTCATACGAATTCTTACTAGTGGTTTTATCTTGGGTATCTTTATAAAAAGGAATCCATGCTTTTAATCTAGCATAATGAGAAAGAATTTCTTTTACAGTAACTGTATCTTTATTAGAGTTATTAAAACTAGGAAGAATATCTACTAAAGTAGCTGAAAGAGGAATCTTATTTTCTTCTTCTGCTTTCATAATTAATGGTAATGAAGCTAGTATTTTAGTTAAAGAAGCTAAATCATAGACATCAGAATTTTTGACTTTGGATTTATTTTTATCTGTATGATATCCAAAACTTTTTTGATATACAACTTTCCCTTTTCTGGCTACCAAAACTTGAAAACCGGGAGCCATTTTATCTTTTAAGATTGTATCTGCAAATTTCTCTATTTGCGCCAACTTTATTGATGATAATTTTACATCTTCTGGAATAGAATATTCAAACCTACTTAATTTAGAGGTAATTAATCCATGTCCTTCCTCATATTCTTTTCTGATTGAAACTGGTAGTTTTCCTTTTGCTGGAAAAGCGCCAAAAATTAATTGAGCAGATAATTCCTGAGCTAATTTACTATTCTGATAAGAGACTATTAATCCATCTATATTTGTAAAAGATTTTAATTTCAACAAGCTATAAGGGCTCGTAAATACATCTAAAACAACATTCTTATCTCTTGCAATTTCTTGTAACCAAACCAATTCTTTATTCGAAAATTTATAACTTTTCCAGGGATGTAAGTTTGATTTATGAAACCCTATAATTACCATATTGTAAGGCTTCAACTTACTTGTTAATACATCTAAATTTGTATCAGAAACCACATCAACTTTTGTATAATTATTTAACATTTGCACAAAATAATCTCCAGAATCATCACCTAAATTCACATAGGCAATTTTACTTTTTTTTAAATTTTGAATAGGAATATTTCCATGGATATCTTTAACTACTGTAATCGAATTTTTCACAAGTTCTCTGTGCAATAATTCATCTTCGACTGTATTTAAATCTTCTTGTAAATTCTCTAATTCAACTGGTTTATAAGTGTGCAAACCAGCCCAATATTTAGCTTTCAATATTTTTCTAACTGAAAAATCTAACCTTTCTTCCGTCAGTGTTTTCGACTCCAAAGAT
>ENA-OSET01004745-OSET01004745.1-sediment-metagenome-genome-assembly--contig:-NODE-4745-length-11857-cov-10.841087_pt1 | contig 11857 bp, 9 predicted proteins | sample MGYA00237882_ERZ534229 | MGnify/ENA primary metagenome ERZ534229 (study PRJEB26408, sample SAMN06266212) | sediment metagenome | isolation source: Hudson Canyon methane seep mesocosm | place...
TGGAAAGCGGCACAAAACAAAGACGTCAAAACAGTATTTGTGGCACCGGGAAACGCTGGTACAGCGACAGAAGCAGGTATCAAAAATATTGAAATAGACGTTATGGACTTCGAAAAACTAGCTCTATTCGCAAAGAATAATAACGTTGACTTATCTATTGTGGGCCCTGAAGCACCCTTAGTAGAAGGTATAGTCGATTATTTTGAAAACCAAGGGCTAAAATGCTTCGGTCCGTCTAAAGGCGCAGCTCAGCTCGAAGGATCGAAAGCCTTCACCAAAGACTTTCTTGCCAGACACAATATACCAACTGCTGCTTACGCGAACTTCACCGAAGTTGAACCTGCTATATCCTACCTGCGCGAACAAGGTGCACCGATTGTAGTTAAGGCAGACGGCCTTGCTGCAGGAAAAGGCGTCATTGTCGCAGAGACTCTGGAACAAGCAGAAACGGCGGTACACGACATGCTGTCAGGCAATGCCTTCGGAGAAGCCGGTTGCCGAGTCGTAATTGAAGAGTTTTTAGATGGCGAAGAAGCCAGCTTTATCGTTATAGCCGACGGAAAAAATATTCTACCAATGGCAACTAGCCAAGACCACAAGCGAGTAGGAAACAAAGACACTGGCCCGAATACCGGAGGCATGGGCGCATATTCTCCAGCGCCTGTCGTCACAAAAGAAATACATGATCAGATCATGCGTCAAGTTATAGAGCCGACAATTGAAGGTATGGCTAAAGAAGGCAACGATTATACTGGTTTTTTGTATGCGGGTTTAATGATTTCAAAAAGCGGAGAAGCAAAGGTTATAGAGTACAACTGCCGATTTGGCGACCCTGAAACTCAACCAATTATGATGAGATTACAATCGGACCTTGTACACTTATGCGAAGCCGCCATTGATAAGACACTAGATCGAACCACTACCGAATGGGATGAGCGAGCAGCCGTAGGCGTAGTGCTTGCCGCTGGAGGCTACCCAGGAAGCTACGAAAAAGGCCTCACCATTTCAGGACTTGACCAAAATACAAACCCGGCAGCAAAAATTTTTCATGCAGGCACAACAATTACAGACTCGGAGATCAGAACAACTGGTGGACGGGTTCTTTGTGCCACCGCGCTTGGAAAGTCTGTTACTGAGGCACAACAAGATGCTTATACTCTCGCGAAGCAAATTAGCTGGACAAACATGTTCTTCCGATCCGACATTGGATATCGGGCGATCGACAGAGAAAAGCTAACTTAAATGAACCAAGATGAGCTCATAGAGCTGGAACAATTCACACAAGCTATTGCACTGGCCGCAGGAGAACTAATCTCTGCAAAACGCCAAGCTGGCAAACTTGATCAACAATACAAAGATCAACATGAACTTGTAACCTCCGCGGATATTGCCGCAGACAAGCTAATTATTGCCCGTATCAAGGCCCGGTACCCTGAGCACCGAATTCTTTCTGAAGAATCCTATACTGACAAGTCTCAGGTAAAAGACCTTTCTAATCCAATTTGGATAATCGACCCCATAGATGGCACCGTCAATTATGCGCATGGGCATATGATGGTAGCTGTTTCGATTGCATTTGCGATTGAAGGCGAAGTCAAAATTGGTGTCGTCTACAACCCATTCATGAATGAACTTTACTCCGCAGTGTCGGGTGAAGGCTCAACGCTTAACGGAAACTTACTCTCTCCTAGCTCACAAACGAACCTTAGGAAATCATTAATTGCCACGGGGTTTCCGTACGATAAATCTACAGTCCCCGTAATAATGAAGCGCACCGAAAAAATCCTAATGCACTGCCAAGATATTCGACGGCTTGGGTCTGCTGCACTAGATATATGCTGGGTAGCATGTGGAAGGTTAGATGGATATTTTGAGTCGTTAAGCCCCTGGGATTTTGCCGCCGCTCGCCTAATTGCACTAGAAGCTGGCGCAACCTGCGGACACTTCTCACCCGTGCCTGATGATGTTCCTCCGTGCATTCATAATCATGACCTGCTGATCACCTCACCAGGTATTTATAAAGCACTTCATAATTTACTTAAAGAATAAAAAAGTAATTAATAAAGATAACGATAGCGTATCTCGTCACCTCCCTCAGCACTCATAACCTCAGAATAACCTTATTTTTCGCGAAAACTTGCCCGCATTTCATATCGAAGCCATTCAATACTTTTGGTTACACGCGCAACGCTGGAATTCTTTTAGGCACTCAACTTGGGCCACCAGAAAGCTAAATATATCAAATATCCATGAAAACCAATGATTTATCTTGCAAATCTATAATTTAGATTATATTATCGAGTTAATGCACTGTTACATAATATAAAGCTCATTTTATTCGCAGTTTCAAGCTTTATGAATTTAGCTTTGATTTATGTATACCGGAGGAAAGTGCAGGTTTAAATGGAACACAGCTAATAGATCTAGCTATAGAAAAGAATCAAACAGAAAGGTACCACTATGCCACAAGAAGCAGTAGCGCTCGCCGAATGCTCTAGCGAGTCACCACAAGTAATAAGAGATAGCGTTAAACAACAATTGCACAGCGATGTTGCGTCATTCCTACAAAATGGCGGCAGCGTTCAACAGGTTGACGACAACGTTAGAGCAGATCCTCCGAAAAAACCCAGCATGAACTACGGTTCAGCGCCGATCTAAAAAGAACAAAGCAGTATGGTAGTACCTATTACAGAACGCCCTTACTTAGCTAAGGGCATTTTTTTGCCTGTCGATTAAACTCATCGCCCTTCCCTCGTTAAAATTCGCATATTTTTCCAAAATATCTTGCAGAATCCCTAAAGTATGCGACAATTCGCACCCTTAGTGAGAATTGGGTCACAGATAATTCTAGCAATCGCAAAAAATAGTGAGCAGGAATACAGATATTAATGGACGCATTTGCATTTATCATTGGTTTGACCCTAGCGATTGCAGGACTCTTCCTTTACAAGGATTACACAAAGTTCCTAAGGGGCGCATACTCAAAACACGGCAAAGTTGTCTCTATCCAACAAATATTTACTAACAAACTTTATTCTGATTCGCCCCTGAGAAATTCTTCTTTTGTAAAAAATGGTTTTTACCCAGTCATAGAATATGCTCTCAATGATGAAGCGGTTCAATTTACTGCGATTGATCACCTAAATTCGGGCAACTTTCACGTAGGTGACGAAGTTAAACTTAAAATCATCAAAACGCGTAGAAAACAAAATCGCCCTTGTAATACCGCAATTGCATTAACGTCAATGATATTAATTCTGAGCCTAGGTTTAGTCTGTACCGGCATTATATCTACAACTGCTCTTTCTATCGGCCAAATATTTCTAGCCTCATGCGTGATCGCCATTTGCCTGTCTATTTTGGTCGTATACTTTCGAGGTCAAGATGACCACGTTGTCCAAGACTTAAGTCAAACACGAAGCGGACGAACTCAAATATGCCTATCTGAACCAACTGCTTTTCGAAATTGGAATTCGGCATTACGTGACCCAATACAGAGAAATAAGATCCGTAGCTCTAAATTCTGTGGCGCCACGTGCATGTGCTCTGCATTCCTCATGTTAGTATTCGCAATCCAGCCATTGGCTACACTATTCATTTCAATCTCTTAGACTGCCATCCAATCTCGTTATTTCTCATCGAATATATCGATTAAGCTTTTACCTAAGCACAGTAGATAGTCTAAACTCCAGTTGTACTGCCCTATGAGTCATGGAGATATTTGTGCCACCTGCTAATCCAAGAAATTTTCCAACTAGTCGTTTACGAAGAATGCGATTCCAAGATTTTTCCCGCAGACTAATGCAGGAAAACACCTTAAGCGCTAATGACCTAATTTATCCTATGTTCGTTCTCGACGGTTCAGGACAGAAAGAAAAAATCAGCTCGATGCCAGGAATAGAACGACTTAGTATTGATTTTCTTCTCGAAGAAGCTGAAGAGTTACTCGAGCTAGGCATTCCAGCTATCGCTCTATTTCCCGTCACACCTTCGAATGTTAAGTCGCTTGATGCTAACGAAGCATGGAACCCTGAAGGTTTAGCTCAAAGAGCGGTCAGGGCAATTAAGTCAAAATTCCCAGAACTAGGCATTATTACTGATGTTGCTCTAGATCCGTTTACCACTCACGGTCAAGACGGCATAATCGACAGCAAGGGGTATGTGATCAACGATATAACCGTTGATGCCCTGGTTAAACAAGCTCTATCCCACGCTCAAGCAGGCGCTGATATCGTCGCACCATCAGACATGATGGATGGTCGCATTGGATCAATTCGGAACGCACTGGAAACAGCAAAATATCACAATACGAAAATTCTAGCCTATTCAGCCAAATATGCCTCAGCCTACTATGGTCCGTTCAGGGACGCAGTAGGCTCGGCAGGAAACCTGGGAAAAGCGGACAAAAAGAACTACCAAATGGACCCTGCCAATACCGATGAAGCGCTTCACGAAGTTGCAATGGACCTTCAAGAAGGCGCCGACATGATAATGGTAAAACCAGGAATGCCTTACCTCGATATTGTTCAGAGAGTAAAGTCGGAGTTCTTGGCACCAACCTTTGTGTATCAAGTTAGCGGTGAATATGCCATGCACATGGCCGCTATTCAACAAGGCTGGTTAGACAAAGATCAGATAATCCTCGAATCATTACTGTGTATCAAACGTGCAGGCGCAGATGGAATACTGACATACTTTGCCAAAGATGCCGCCAATATACTCAAAAAATCATAGCTTGAATTGATACTTTACTTAGGTGACAGACAACAAAAATGATAGAAAATTCGGCCACACCCTCCTCTAAAGAAAATGATTCCGAGATTGACCTGCATCGCCACGAATATTATTTCAATAGAGAACTCAGTCATCTCCAGTTTAACCACCGGGTATTAAAGCAAGCGATCGACGAATCCCACCCGCTTTTAAATCGACTACAGTTTTGCTGCATATTTAGCAGTAATATGGACGAATTTTTTGAAATACGTGTCGCAGGACTCAAACATCAAATTAAGTTTGGTCGAGAGACCATTGGACCCGATGGATTGACTCCACACCAAGCTCTCGAACAGATCAACGAAATTGCTCACAGGCTTGTTCAAGAGCAATACGAAATACTAAACAACGTTCTTTTACCCGCTTTGGAAAAAGAGGATATACGTTTTTTGCGCCGAAGCGAATGGACTGAGGAGCAAAGCGATTGGCTAGCAGATTATTTCGACAGAGAAATTTTGCCCATCATCAATCCAATAGGGCTCGATCCATCACACCCTTTTCCACGCTTGGTAAACAAGAGCCTTAACTTCATTGTAGAACTAGATGGAAAGGATGCATTCGGTCGAGAAACAGGTCTAGCCATCGTGCCAGCACCTAGGTCATTGCCAAGACTTATTAAGCTTCCAGAAGAGCTATCTAGTGATAGCGACGTTGTATTCTTGTCCTCGATCATACACGCGCACGCGTCTCAATTATTCCCCGGCATGTCAGTACAAGGTTGCTATCAATTTCGTCTAACAAGAAATGCAGACTTTGAGCTAGAACAAGATGACATGGAAGACCTGGCATCAGCACTCAAAGGTGAATTATTGTCACGCCGATTTGGCGAAGCCGTTAGACTTGAACTCGCTGATAACTGCCCTGATAATCTAATTCAGTTTTTGCTAAAAGAATTTAAGCTAAGCCAGAATGAGTTTTACCAAGTTCATGGGCCTGTTAACTTATCTCGCCTAATAGAGCTATCCAAATTAATCGAAAAACCACACTTGCTTCACCCAAGTTTTGCACCCGGGCTCCCCAAACCGATCAAGAACAACAATCAAATTTTTTCGCTGATCAAGCAAAAAGACATTTTGCTACAACATCCGTTTCAAAGCTTCACTCCTGTCATCGACTTTCTACGTCAAGCTGCGAAAGATCCAGATGTTATTGCGATAAAACAAACCTTGTATCGAAGCGGCGCGGATTCGGAAATTGTCGCGGCCTTAGTCGACGCAGCCAGAAGAGGTAAAGAAGTTACGGTTGTCATCGAATTACGAGCACGATTCGACGAAGCCGAAAACATTGAACTAGCAAGTAGACTACAAGAAGCAGGGGCGGTTGTTGTATATGGTGTCGTTGGCTACAAGACACATACCAAAATGATTCTTATTGCCAGGAGAGAAGCATCAGGCTTTAAACATTACGTTCATCTGGGAACGGGCAACTACCACGCAAGCAATGCTAGGTTATACACTGACTACAGTTTCATGAGTGGAGATGAAGCACTAGCAAAGGATGTCCATAAAATTTTCCAACAACTAACAGGAATGGGCAAGGTCCTAAAAATAAAGAAATTATTCCACGCCCCGTTTACACTGCACGGTAAGTTGATTTCATTAATCGAAAAAGAAGCCAGCAATGCCTTGTCTGGAAAAAACTCGGGAATCACAATTAAAGTGAATGCGATATCTGAACCCAAGATCATTCGCGCACTCTATCAGGCCTCACAGGCAGGCGTTCCGATAAAATTAATCATCAGAGGAATATGCTGTTTGAGACCTGGAATAAAAGGCGTTTCAGAGAATATCGAAGTCCGATCCGTGATAGGCAGATTCCTAGAACATACTCGTGTTTATTGGTTTCATAATGAAGGGAACGATGAACTATACGGCGCTAGTGCAGATCTAATGTCTCGCAACCTCCTGAACAGAGTCGAAACATGCTTTCCTATCGAGAACGAAAAACTTATTACACGCGTTAAACAAGAATTGAGTTATTACCTAACCGATAATTGCCAAAGCTGGGAAATGAATGCAGATGGTATATATACGCTCAATCAACCTGCTCCAGATGAGGAGAGGCAGAGCGCCCAAGAAACATTACTACAAAGTCTCGCGCTTAGTTAATACAAAAATTGCTAAAAATTTAAGTGCATGACCTTATGATTAGGCATAGAATATTTGACTCATAGCCAGCCAGATCCAATAACAATGACAACCGGCGTTTTATGACAATATATATCAAGCAATTATCTTGCTGCATCTTGGTATGCTTATCGTTATTTTTCAGCACAAGTGCACTATCCGACTCTATTAAATTCGAGATGGCCACACCCTCCTATACTGAAACACATGCAAATACACTAGACCAAGAAATTTTTCAGACAATTAGTGACTACGCGATTTTCGAAAAACTTGACCAGTTTGTCGACAAAAATTTGAAATGGGATCAGCAAATAACATTTTCTTTTCAGCACGAAATGCCTACCTTCAATACTCCCAACATCGAACAAATCTCAAGCAACTCATCATCGACGGTGGTCATCCCTTTTGAGTTTTTACGTACACTGCATCAGAACGTAAAACTAAAATACCCACAACAAGTCGAAGTCAGAAACAGCATTTTTGCATCAGCCGTTGAAAAACACCTTTGGTTTGAATTCGGCAGATTAATAGTAAACAAATTTCAACTAAACATTCCCGGAAAAGAAACCTACCTATTGGATTATTTTTCGACCTTAATGCTGCTAAACGTTAGTGATATAGACAGCGAATACCTGCTCGATGCAACTGAAACTTACCTCTTAGTTAATCAATCTCTCCACTCAGTCAATCAAAGTTCTCACGCAAATGAAATAGAAATGGATGAAAGTCGATACCGATTGGTTGTGTGCCTGATTTTGGGTAAGGATCTAAATGTAAATAATGCCAACCAACTAAGCCATTCGGAACCCTTCCTAGACCTGCTATCCGATTTTTCTTGGGGGGAAAAACGCCTAAACCAATGCATCAAACTATATCGCCAAAAAATGCTGGTCTGGTTTGAGGCCCTTTCACCTCACCTAAAAGACTCTAACCAGTTTAAAAAGTGGCTCGAGGCTGAACAAATAAGCTAGATTACGGGAAATTTATATTTGTGAGGGAGTCCTCAACTAGCTAACCAATACTCGAATATTCCACATAAAATGACTAGAAACGCACGTTATTAAAAATAAAGTCGCAATTCGACTCTTCTGACGCCCCTTTCTCAAGTAATACTTCCTCTGCACACAAAGAAAAACAACTAAAAATGAATAGGAACCTTGACCCCATGAAAACAACTACAAAATACTTACTAATAAAATTTTCAGTCTGTTTTTCATTTTTTTTCATCACTTCATATGCATCTTGCCCGTATTTCGCTTTAATCAAGTCTAGATCGACTATATTTCCTTGAGAATATACTTCTATTCGAGCTATTAAACTTTTTAACATTTCAGATATCTTGAGACGTAAATCAAATAACTCCTGCCCGCTTAGAGAACCTAATAGTAAAAGTAGTTTGTTGATTTCGGTAACCGTGCTTATAGTGTTTTTGGAAATACTTTCTTTTGTATCAATTTCCTGCTGGATAGCATCAATTGTGAGATTATAATCGGATAATTTTTGTTCATAGTTATCAAGTATCGTTCTCAATGTTTTTGAAAAACCATCTTCTAAAATAGATTTCTCTATTTTATTTGTTTCTTTTTCTATAACGACAATTTTTCCTTCTAATTCGCTTTTATTTGATTCCAATTCTAGAATATCTTGCCTTAGATCATCTTTGTTGCCGATAATGCTCTTTATATCTAATTCACTAACAAACTGTATAAAAATTGATTCAAAATCATCATATCTCCACATTCTCTTGCATTTCTTACAGCCATTATTGCCTTCTTTTACTCGGTTACATTGTAAATATTTGTATTTGCTGTTTTCCCCTTTATTAATATAAACCATTGTCTCTTTGCGGCCGCTACATCTATATCCACTGTAATTATCATCAATTGAATAACCACATATTGCGATTTTAGCGAATAGATTAGAATAATATTTTCCTTTACGTCCTCCTCCCTGATTAGAAGCATTTCTTTTCTTCCTTAAAGCTTGGACACGATAAAACTGCTCTTCATCGATAACTTTCTCAAAATAATCTTTTACAATTAAATCTCTTCCATCTTCGGCGCCATTTTTTAATACATACTCACCAATTACAGCCCGATTGGTTAAAATTCTCTGTACCATTGATATATGCCATCTTTTTGCCCGCTTTCTATTTCCATAATCTATATTCCCTGAATAAATTATTTCATTACCATCTTGTTCAAGTCTTTGAATAGTTAAACTAGCTCCTAACCCAGACTCAGCTAAATCAAAAATCTTTTTTATTGTTTTAACTGCCTTTGTATCAGCTACAAAATGTGTCCTGTCATCAGATAGTTTTAACCAGCGCGCACTCCATTTTGTTAACTTTTTCCCTTCAGAAACTACTTTGCTTTTTGACTTCTGCCAGCCTTTTGTTACCAACTCTCCTTTTCTAACACTTTCTTCATTAGCTCTTATCATTTCTAAAATTGAAATCAATAAGTCCTCTGTTTTCAGCTCTCCTGACTTATAAACTCTATTGTCCTTTAATGTGACGATTATGATCCCAAGGTTTAATATTCTCAGAAACGTACCTAGTGCAATCTCAATCCTATCTCTAGATAATCGGTCCATATTTTCTATTAGGAGGTAGGAACCTTTCTTAACAATTCCATTTTCGACTGCCCCTACGAATTCTCCTAGACGGCCCTCATATAGATTCTTACTTTTGTATCCGGATACACCTTCGTCACTCATATTTAATTCAGTATCAAGCTCAAGCCCATGATTTTTTACATATTCAATGGACTTTTCCATCTGCCTGTCAATCGAACTGCCATATTTTTGTTTTGCTGTCGAGAATCGAAAATAACTGTATGCTCTTGCCATATTGACACCTCTTTAGTTTTGGTATTATTATATCCCACAATCTCAAATCTGGGTAAGTCTAAAACCAACAAAAAATATAACAGCCGGAATAAACAAGCCTACCCCTATACGTTTCATTCAGCCCGTGGGGGCAAGCTCAGACTGCTCCAGTCCGTATGTGATAAGCAGTAGATATAAGAAGTACTACCCCCTGTTTTGATTCTAGGATGTATGGGGGCTTATTACACCGCATCAATTCCTAAAAAACTCACCGATAACCTTTTTGCCTGCCTTTTTAAGTTTTACTTGAAAATATTGTTTAATGGGATTGTTAAATGATGGTGTTATTGCACACAAAAAAATGCAGTTAAACAGAAATGGGCTGTATATTTCGAGGGTAGAACAAAAAGATATGGGCACAAGTCAACATGTTAGAATTACAACAGCTGAAGAGGCTGAATAATTTAAAATCGTGTGGAGAAATATAGACGGTAAAGTTGTGCGCTTTTCAGGAATTGCTTTCAAATCGCTTACATGAGAAATAGTAGCGAGATTAGAAATGTACTGAGATCTTATTGGTACCGAGGGTCGGAATCGAACCGACACTTCCGAAGAAACCGGATTTTGAATCCGGCGCGTCTACCAGTTCCGCCACCCCGGCCAAATAAGAAGCGAAATTATAACGAGCTAGCGAAGTTAATGGAAGCTTTTATTCAACAATGTAGAATTTATTGGTCACGAAATTATAAAGAGTTTGATATGATCTCTTCATGAAACGTACCGACTTCCAATTTGATTTACCGCCTGAGCTGATTGCTCAGTTTCCATCCGACCAGAGAACAGCAAGCAGATTACTGTCGCTTGATGGTGATTCTGGCGATATTAATGATTTACAATTCCTTGATTTGCCAAGCTTGTTAAGGCCTGATGACTTATTGGTGTTCAATAATACTAAGGTTATTCCTGCACGATTACTGGGGCAGAAAGAAACAGGTGGCAAGATTGAAGTGCTGGTAGAGCGAGTATTAGATGAACATCGAGTATTAGCCCATATCCGCAGTAGTAAATCACCAGGCGTAGGGCGACGCTTATTATTAGAAGATGTTTTAGAGTTAGAAGTGATTGGCCGACAAGAGGCTTTATTCGAGCTTTATTTCCATGGCGACTTATCTGCAACAGAGGCATTAGAACAATACGGGCGCTTGCCTTTACCGCCTTATATAGAGCGTGATGTTGATAAGAATGACTTAGAACGCTACCAAACTGTGTATGCAGAACATGTGGGTGCAGTAGCTGCGCCAACAGCAGGTCTACACTTTGACGAGGCTATGTTAGATAAAGTGGCTGCATTAGGCATTGAGACTGCGCGGGTAACCTTACATGTCGGTGCTGGTACGTTTCAGCCAGTTCGAGTTGATGATATTAAAACGCATCAAATGCACTCTGAGCAAATTGAAGTCACACAAGAAGTTTGCGAGCAAGTCATGGCAACACGTGCCAGAGGTGGACGAGTTATAGCGGTTGGAACGACCAGTGTTAGAGCATTGGAGAGTGCGTCGCAATCAGGACAGATCGAAGCATTTAGTGGTGAAACAGATATATTTATTTATCCGGGTTATCAATTTAAAAGTATCGATGCGATGATTACTAATTTTCACACTTCTGAATCAACCTTATTAATGTTAGTGTCTGCTTTTGCAGGTAGAGATCATATTATGTCAGCTTACCAACATGCCATTGAACAGAAATATCGCTTTTTTAGTTATGGTGATGCTATGTTTCTTACTAAGAGAACTTCATGAAAACATTAGATAATATTCGCTTTGTATTAGTTGGAACAACACATCCAGGTAATATCGGTGCTGCTGCACGTGCGATGAAAACAATGGGCTTATCAAATCTACATTTGGTGACGCCAAAAATATATCCTAGTGCAGAGGCAACAGCTCGTGCTTCGGGTGCTGATGATGTATTGGCAAGAGCGGTGGTTCATGACTCGCTAGATTCTGCTCTAGAAGGATGTCAGCAAGTGTATGGTATGAGCGCACGTTTACGTCATTTACCTGTTCCTGTGGTTAATCCTCGTGAGGCAGTGGCACATATCCAGCAAATACAAGATGATGCACAGG
>ENA-OSET01004746-OSET01004746.1-sediment-metagenome-genome-assembly--contig:-NODE-4746-length-11856-cov-34.387130_pt1 | contig 11856 bp, 14 predicted proteins | sample MGYA00237882_ERZ534229 | MGnify/ENA primary metagenome ERZ534229 (study PRJEB26408, sample SAMN06266212) | sediment metagenome | isolation source: Hudson Canyon methane seep mesocosm | place...
CAATCAGTTAGATTTGGACCGAGAATATTAAGAACAGAAACAGCAACCGTAGCAGCATTGGCTGTGGTACAAACAATGTGGGGAGACTTAGGGTGATTGATAATGGTTTAACCATATTATTATTGTTTGGTTTAGCATGGTTCTGGTGGGATAGTCGTGGTGCAGCAGAAACGGCGATTCAAGCAGCCAAAAATAGCTGTAATCGTGCTGGAGTTTCATTTTTAAATGATACTGTTGGTTGGAAAAAATTGAGGTTGAAACGAAATCGTCAGGGACGAGTTCAATTTCAGAGAACCTATTTTTTTGAGTTTGCCAGTGATATGCAGCAGAGGTATCAAGGTGAAGTCATTATGTTAGGGAAATATGTGACCAAGGTAAATTTAGATGCTTATCGAGTGTGATAAGGTCTTTGGCTAACAAATTTTAAGGTAAAGAGTATGCAAAGAATAGCGTTAGTAGTGGATGATTCTCGTGTTGCGCGTATGACATTAAAAAAGTTGTTGAGTGAATATGAATTTGATGTCATCGAGCTAGGTAGTGGTGAAGAAGCCATTGACTATTTGCAAGCTGAAAACACGAAGCCAGATATTATTTTCATGGATGTCATGATGGGTGGAATGGATGGCCTTGCGACGACTAAGAAAATAAAAGCTATTCCTTCAGTGATGGATATTCCTGTGATTATCTGTACGGGTAACAATACTGAAGAGGATAAAATTAAAGCAATAGAAGTCGGCGCAGTGACAGCATTAACTAAACCACCTGCTGCTGAAGCTTTAGCTGAAATTATTGCTGGAGTGGAACGTTCAGTAACGGCTCCTGCTGTTGAGCAAGAACCTGTTGCAGCCATACCTCAATTTAATGAGGCAGAAATAACGGCCAATATATTGATGACAGTTGAGCAGGCCTTGTTACCGAAAGCACATCAGGATGCGCGTGATACAGCTGAAGAGATAAGTCGCCAAATAGTAGCTGATCTAATAGAAACACTAGTCGAAGAACAGATCAATACTCGAATGAAACAAGTTTCAGCAGAATTAACAGAACAAGTAACGATCAAAACAAAAGTTATTGTAGAAAAGACTGCTCAAGAGGTATGTACCGTTGTAGCTCAAGAGAGTGCAATGGTGGCAGCAGAAAATGCCGTGCAAGTCGTTATTGATGAAGCAGATATTACAACACAAGTAAGTCAATTCTTGTCTGAGAAAGGCGAAGAATGGCTTGCAGATCAAGAAGAAGACTTAGGAACACAATTAAGTGAACAATTAGAACGACTGATTCCTTCAATATGTACTCAATATCTAGATACTCACCTTACTGATATTGTACTGCCTCTTGTGGCCGATCAGCTTGCAGAGTCTAGGAGTGAGCCATTAGTTAATATGTCAGATACTTCGAGTCCCGGTCGTAGTGATATCAATGAAATGATTAGTCTTGCTTTACATCAACATTCTAATACCGTGATCAGTCCAATAGTCAGTAATATGGTGAATAAACAGCTTGCAGCACAAACATTACTTGAACAAGATGAAGAAGCGATTGATTTGCTAACAGGGCAAATGACGAAGTTAAAAAGTATCTGCTTTGTTTTGAGTGTAGCGGTTGTAGGGCTTTTTATCGCCACCATTGTTTAAATGAATATAGCTGAAGCACTCAAATATGGCGATGCAACACTTAATCATTCAGAAAGTCCTGATATTGATAGTAAAGTATTGCTTTGCCATGTTTTAGCCTGTGAAAGTAGCTATTTTCATACATGGCCAGATAAAGAGTTAAGCGCTAAGCAAGAAACAAATTTCAAGGAATTAATTCTACAACGGCAGCAAGGTAAACCTGTCGCTCATTTAACTGGGCAGCGTGGATTTTGGTCTTTGGATCTAAAGGTCACAGCAGATACTTTAATTCCAAGACCAGATACTGAATTATTAGTTTCTCTTGCTTTAGAGAAGATAACAGTGAAGATGAAAATCGCTGATTTAGGTACGGGATCGGGCGCAATAGGTTTGTCACTTGCCCAAGAAGACCCTAGTGTTACTGTTTTTGCTTCTGATGCTTCATGGGCGGCATTAGAAGTTGCAAAATATAACGCGGTTAAATATCAGCTAAAGAATGTTCAATTTTGGAATGGCTTGTGGTTAGATGCAATCATAGATAATTGCTTAGATATGGTGGTCAGTAATCCACCTTATATTGAGGCTAATGATGCGCATTTGTCTCAAGGTGATGTGCGATTTGAGCCAATGAGTGCGCTTGCATCAGGTGTTGATGGTTTAGATGATATTCGGCAGATCATTGTGCAAGCAAAACGCTGTTTAAAACCTAGTGGATGGTTGTTTATCGAGCATGGTTACCATCAAGCTCAGCAAATAATGGCATTATTTACAGACGCGGGTTTCAGACAAATTTCATCCCATCAAGATTATGGTGACAATGATCGCGTAGTGATGGGACAACTGCCGTTATATACCCATAATCAATGAAACAGCACGATTCAGTGGGATTTAAAAATGATTTAGGCAAGGCATTGATTGCAGTTAATGGTTATTCCCTTAACAAAATCAATAACGCCGCATAAAGCGTTTTTAAACCCATCGAAGAAGCGCTTGAGTCATCCCACTTCGTCGTTCCATCTATTTGCAAGGGAATAACCATTACTGCATAGATGCGCCTAGAATTGGAATGACTCAAGCACTCTGAAACATGCTGTTTCATTGAATACGGGTATAATAATCAACCCTTAATCTTCTTAGCGTTCCTGTTCAGATACTATTTTATGAATGACGATCAATTATTACGTTATAGCCGCCAGATACTGTTGCCACAAATCGATATTATTGGCCAGCAAAAAATATTAGCTAGTCATGTGCTTGTTATCGGCCTTGGTGGCTTAGGTTCACCTGTTGTGATGTATTTAGCGGCTGCTGGTGTTGGACAGCTAACGCTGGTGGATGATGATGTTGTTGAAATATCTAATCTCCAACGGCAGATTATTCATAATGAAGCTGATATCGGACGTCTCAAGGTTGAATCAGCCGCAGAGACTGTAACAGCGATTAATAGTGATTGTCAGCTGGAAATAATAACAACAAGGTTGGATAAAGCTGCCTTAGAACGTGCCGTGGAAGAGGCGGATGTTGTTGTTGATTGTAGCGACAATTTTGCGACACGTTTTTTATTAAATGAAGTCACACAAGCATATAAAACACCCTTAGTCTCTGGCGCAGCAATTAGGATGGAAGGCCAAGTGACGGTGTATGATTCACGGCAAAGTGGCAGTGCGTGTTATAGATGTATTTATCAGGAAGAAGGTGAATTACAACAGACCTGCTCTGAAAGTGGCGTATTATCTCCTTTGCTAGGGATTATTGGCAGTGTACAAGCCGTTGAAACAATTAAGCTAATAGCAGGAATAGGGGAAACATTGTCAGGAAGACTATTGATCTTCGACGCGCTTTCAATGTCATGGCAAGAAATGAAATTACGACAAGATCCCACTTGTCCTGTGTGTGAAAAATAATAGAATTTAATTAGGTTTTTATGAGTATAAGTATCAATAATTCACAACTTGAACAAGCTGCTGAGATTGCATTACAACAAGCGACTAAACAGGGTGCCAGTGCTGCTGAAGTTGGGGTGAGCCATAGTAGTGGTTTATCAGTGACTGTTAGGCAGGGCGATGTTGAAACATTAGAACATAATAATGATAAGGGTTTAGGTGTCACCGTCTATTTTGGTCAGACCAAGGCTTCAGCAAGTACATCCGATTTACGTCCCGAAGCGATTGCCGATACAGTTAAAGCTGCTTGTGGTATAGCGCAACATACACAAGCTGACGAGTTTGCAGGCTTGGCTGATGCCAGTTTGATGGCAACAAGTTTTCCTGACTTGTCTTTGTATCATTCTTGGGATGTATCAGCTGAACAAGCGATTGAAATTGCTATGGAATGTGAGCAGGCAGGCTTTGATGTTGATAGCAAAATAAACAATTCGGAAGGTGCGACGGTATCTAGTCATCAAGGTGGACGAATCTATGCAAATAGCCATGGTTTTGTAGGTAGTTCAACAAGTACTCGGCACAGTTTATCCTGTACTTTAATTGCCGATGATGAACGGGGAATGCAGCGAGATTATTGGTATGACATTGCTAGAGATGCAGCAGATCTCGATTCTGCTTTAGCGATTGGTCAGCGAGCAGCACGTAATACTTTACGTAGGCTTAATGCTCGAACAATCAAAACGGGAACATACCCAGTTATTTTTGCCGCTGAGATAGCGCCATCATTATTTAGCCAATTAATTAGTGCTATTCGAGGCGGTGCTTTATATCGAAAATCAACCTTTTTACTTGATCATTTAGGTAAGCAGATTTTTCCAGAATTTATTCATATTCATGAGCAACCCTATTTATTAAAAGCATTGGGAAGTGCAGCCTATGATGGTGAAGGTGTTGCCACTCAAACCCGAAATATTGTGCAAGAGGGTGTGCTACAAGGCTATGTTTTAGATAGTTATTCTGCTCGAAAACTGAATATGACAACAACAGCGAATTCTGGTGGTGTTCATAATCTCACTATTGATAGCGGTGACTTAGACTTTGCTGCTTTACTAAAAGAAATGGGGACCGGGATCGTGGTGACAGAAACGATGGGAATGGGCGTGAATATCGTGACCGGTGATTACTCTCAAGGTGCAGCAGGTTTTTGGGTTGAAAATGGCGAGATTCAATATCCAATAGATGAATTTACCATTGCCAGTAATTTGAAAGATATGTTTATGGGCATTCAAGCTATCGGCAATGATGTTGAAAAACGAGGCAATACGCGAACTGGATCTGTTTGGATTAATGAGATGACTGTCGCAGGATAATTATTCCAAGTTCAGGTTAATCAAGGCTCAATTCATACTTCTTAGTTCTGAGAGCTTGAGATAATATCAGTTATATCAATGAGCTCACCAACTGCAAATAAGCTATGCAGTGTTTCTCGAACTTGTTTTATTTTATGAGGGCTACGGGGGCGAAGCTGTAATAAATTTTGATTGAGATCAGCTTCTTGTTCAATTAATGCTGGGGTGACTGGTGTTAATGTGCAGTGGTAAAAAGCGTGCTTTTCATGGTGAATGGCTTGGTTAATAAAGAAAGATTTTTGAACCGTTGTTGTTAATGAGTAGTCTGCTTGTATTTTCCATGTATCCAACTTGTCTTGATAGCAATATAGGCCAAAGCTTGAGGATACAGCAGAAGAATCATTTAATAACTGAGACATAGATAATATCTGCTTTTGAATTTCTAACCATAACTCAGTGTTGTGTTTAGCCCCTGACTTAGGAACTGACACGGCTTGTAGATAGCGTTTATTATCGCCATCTATTGCTAAATAGAATGGAATAGTTGTGAGTTGATGAGCTAAAAGTGAAGAGAAAATTTGTGTTTCTTGGCTGATCAGTACATCGGTATTGCTTTCTACTAGTTGCTCTTTATTTTCCTCTATTACTGTAGAGAAAAATTTATTTATGTCTATGTCACAGCTATAAAGTTCACGCTCTAAACCAAAATGAGAGGCACCAGAACGAAACTGGTGGTTTCTGATGATGTATGGGAGTTTTGTTAAATTTACTTTCTTGGTTTGGCCTTGCCAGCGCTCAAAATCAATACTGACTCGCGAACCTATTTTTAAGTCGACATGTCCAGGCAAGCTAATTAATAATCCCGTATCTGATACATCTGTTGTTACGATGTTGAATAGTCTATTTTCATGAGGACTATGAAGGCGAATGTTTGTGCGAATGGCAAAACGTTGATTCTCACGTTGGATATGATGTTTAAATATTGTTGGTTCAGGTATAAACCCACTCCAAGCTTTATCTTGTTGTTGAGGTTCTTTGAGAGCTGTCGCTTGACTAAGGTGTTGGCAACTATTAGTGATATTTGAAATAGTGACGATCTGAGAAATACCTGCTAAGCGCTGTTTTAGTGTGTGAGCTGCACTCTCATCAGAACTCGCGACGAGTTCTATTTCTGGTTCGAAATTATCCAGATCTACCGATGTGTTATGTGTTTGAATTAAAAATACTTGGCTACTTGTTTGTTGGCTATGCCAGTCGAGTAGCTTGGCTATTTCTTGAGGGTCATCACGATGAATAAGGTAGTGCTTAGATGAGCTATTATCCGCAAGAGTTAAAAGTAAAAAATCACATCCTTCTGCGATGATGTTATCAAAGGGAAGAAATGTGAGATCTAGTCCAGCCGTATTCTGAAGGGCATTTTCAGCAAGCTGATTCATCTGAAAAGCTTTGATGGGGTTTTCTATATCAAGAGGATTTAGCCAGAATATTGCGCTATTGAGTGTTTGGTAATAAAGGCGGAGGTAAAATTGAGTATTGAGATTAAATACCTGATCATCAATATCGAGGTGCTCTCCAGTACTATAATGTTGACTCCATCGATCTAGCCACTGCGTTAACTTATCATTGTCATCACGGTTTCGGACTAAAACAAGTTGGCTTCGAAGTTCATCATGTTCTATTTTTAATATGGTGAATGGTATTTTTGATAGTAGCAGTGAAGTTTGCTGGTTTGTGCCTAACTCAGAAAAAGTAATAGAGACTTCATCACCTTCATCCAAAGTATAAGAACGTTTGAGAGATATATTTATGGCACTAGAAGTAATATCTATTGTAGTGCCGTGATAAAGCACATCTGCTACGCGTAGAGCAATTGGTGTGGCATAGGTAATACGAGGTTCTTCACGGTGTAACTTATTGTTAAAGGAAAGTAGTTGAACCTCTGTTTGTTTGTCCTGTAATGATGGCGTTTGATCTATATGATTTGATGGAGAGAGAGATTTTAATGCTTTTAGTATGGATTCATAGACACCAATTGTGTACTGACCATTGAAGTGCTCAAGTAACTGTTTGGCGAGTAAATAAGCACGATCATCTAAATAATGAGTCTTGTCACCAAAGGTGTAAGCTTGGCATTCTCCTGCAACTTTACCGCGAAGATCTATAGCCCGATTACAGAGCTTGTTGAGTCGTTGATGTTCAAACTTCTGTAAAAATTGTTGGTTTTTAGATTTTGAGATGCTTTTTTCAGCCATGGTGACAAAGTCTTGGTTTTAGTGAGTATTGTATTCTGCTGGCGTTTTAGCGTGAATACTTAAAGCATGAATATCCCGTTTCATTAAAATACCGATGGTGTCATAGACAAGTCGATGGCGTTTAATCAGTGGCAGGTTTTCAAAGTGTTCACTGACGATTGTAATCGTGTAATGACCTCCTCCCGTATTGCCTGCGTGTCCGGAATGTAAGGCACTGTCATCTTGAATATCTATATATGTGGGTTTTAGTTCAGCTAAAACTGCTTTTAATTTACTAACTGTATCGGTCATGGCAGTACTTTTTTGAACGGTTTGACCACAACATTAGCATAGACGCCTGCTGCAATATAAGGGTCGGCATCTGCCCATTGTTGAGCTTGCTCTAAATCAGAAAACTCAGCGACAACCAAACTACCGGTAAACCCAGAATCGCCTGGATCATTGTTATCAATAGCAGGGTGGGGGCCGGCTAAGATTAATCGACCTTGCTGTTGTAAGGTGCTTAATCGTTCAAGATGAGCAGGTCTGGCTTCTAAGCGGCGACTCAAACTATTGTCGATATCTTCACTGATGATGGCATAAAGCATTTATTCATTTTCCTCGTTAATTTGAGGGATTTCTTCGGCGTGTTTAGCCAGATAGATAGACTGACCAATGATGAAGACAATAGTAAGTCCTAATAAACCAAATAATTTGAAGTTTACCCATGTTGCTTCATCAAAATTAAAAGCAACATAAAGATTAGCGAGACCTGAACCTATAAAGAACACGACCCAGGCAATATTGAGTTTGAACCAAATGGCATTTGGTAATGAAATATGTTCAGCCATCATTCTTTCAAGTAGTGATTTATCACTAAATACTTGAGCAGCAATAAAAGCGAGGGCAAATAACCAGTTAACTGCGGTAGGTTTCCATTTAATAAAGTTTGGGTTTTGTAGCCAGAGTGTCGCGCCACCAAGGACCAAAACTAAAACTAAAGTAATAAGGTGAGATTTTTCCACCTTTCTTGTCATCAGCCAAGTGATAGTAACTTGTAAAATTGAGGCGATGATCATTACTGCCGTAGCCACATAGATACCTTTAATATCGTACTCTTGGCCATCCCAATGATAGATGCCACCACCAAATTTATAGGCAATAAAAAATAGGGCGATAGGTAAAAAATCAAAAAATAGTTTCATGTATATAAAGTCTTAAAAAGTAATGGCAGACATTTTAACGTAAAATAACAACTATGACTTGTTATGACTTACATTCACATTCAACCGCCTCTGATGGATCTTTGGAGCCTGCGGCACTTATTGCTCGAGCAATTGATAAAGGTGTTGATGTGTTGGCGCTCACCGATCATGATGGTACGGAAGGCATTAAAGCTGCACAGCAGGCCGCACATGGAGCAGATTTAACGTTAATAGCGGGTGTAGAAATATCGGTTACATGGGCAAAAGGGACTGTTCATATTGTGGGTTTAAATATTGATCCTGATAATGTGGTTTTGCAACAAGGTTTGACCAGTATGCGTGACTTTCGTGTTGGTCGCGCAGAGGAAATGGCCTTACGTTTAGAAAAAGCAGGTATTTCTGGTGCACTTGAAGGGGCTAAAAAATATGCCTCTGAAGTGATGTTAGGGCGGTTACATTTTGCTAAATTTTTAGTTGAACATGGGCATGCTAAAGACATTAGTGATGTATTTAAACGCTACTTAGTCCGTAATAAACCTGGATATGTGCCTGGGGAATGGGCAAGCCTGACAGATGCAGTGGGTTGGATTACGGCTGCGGGTGGCCAAGCAGTGATTGCTCATCCTGCACGCTATAAAATGACTGCGACAAAACGACGACGACTTATTACTGATTTTAAAGATGCAGGTGGAGTAGGTTTTGAAGTCGTCTCTGGTAGACAACACCCTGAAGAGGTGAAAACCTTAGCTAAATTAGCTCAACAGTTTGAACTATTAGCTTCATGTGGTTCGGATTTTCATACGCCTGATAATACTTGGGTTGAATTAGGTCATCTGGCGGCATTGCCAGAGTCATGTACACCTATTTGGTCAGTATTTTAGGCAGAAAAAAAGCAGGCTATCCTTAGCCTGCTTCATCACTTTCCTTAGCGAAACTTAAAATGAGCTATCTACGTAAAATCTTTCTTGCAATGACGGGTTTCAGAATACGCCTGAAGAAAAGTTTTTATCGTGAGCTAAGTCTCAACTTAAGCTTAACGCCAGTAGTTATTTGCTTTAGCAATGATTGCAAATTCAAGATTCACTAACTCAACAGCACGCATTAGCATCATTGGATCTTTTTCATAAACATCTCTTACAGCATGTTTAATTTTGCCATCACGTTGAATTGTACCGACTGTTTTTCTAACGATAGTAATAGCAAGTTGGCGGCCTTCAAGAGGTGTTGAAGTAATAAGACTTGGCATATAGTCAGCAGATTTGGCTTTATGTTCATCAGCCATAGTGAAGCCAGATAGAGTAATTGTTGTAATAAGTGCAAGAGTTGAAAGTAATTTTTTCATGGTTAAACCCCTAATAAAAAATAGTAATGAATAGCTTGAATTATTATTTGTATACGAATAGTTCGCTAGCTAATTGTTGTGTATTCTGTATAATTTGTCAACAAGATATTTAATTAGAGAACCTTTAAAGCCATGGGGCCGAAACTACACGAGCAAGTTTGTTACACGCTATATTCAACATCGGGCATTATTACGCAGGCATATCGATCGTTATTGGAGCCGATGGGCTTAACGTATCCTCAATTTGTTGTGATGATGGCCTTATGGCAGAAAGATAAGATCTCAGTGACTGAGCTTGCAGCAACGGTAGGTTTAAGCAAGCCGACAATGACGTCATTGCTAAAAAGGTTAGAGTTGCTTGACTATATTACTCGAGAGTTTGAGCAAGGTGATGAGCGACAGAAATGTATAGCCTTAACGGCATTGGGCCAATCATTGGCCTCGAAAGCTGATACCGTTGCGGAACAAGCTTTATGTGCGACAGGTTTGAGTAATGATGAGGCTCAACAACTAATAGCACTATGTCAGAAAATAAGGATTGAATTATCGTAGGTAAATTTAAGGTATTTAAGCCGTGAATGATTATATCGAAGGGAATCGAGTTTTTTCTCAATCAAAAAGTCAATTTAAACAAGCGTGGATTTTTGCCATTCTATGGAATGCATTGATTTGGTATGCCATCATTATGGGCGGCCAAAATATCCTACAAGCATTTGATGCAAATCCTATTTTCTACTTCTTTGTTACTTTTCCATTTATAGGTTTATGGCTTGTTATCTATGCGATCAAAGAAACAAGAGCATGGTATAAATTTGGTAAGACACCCTTATTTCTAGATCCATTTCCTGGACAAATAGGTGGACGTTTTACGGGTTATTTAGATTTGCCACTATCCCATTTGAATGCACAACAGGCGATATTTAGCTTAAGTTGCATACGTCGTTACTCTCAGCGAGATAGCCAGGGAGAAAACCATTGGCATGAGGATGTGCTCTGGCAAGATAGAGCAAGTTTTAAACCTGATAGTTTGGCGAACAATATTCGCATAGATTTTCTTTTCAATACGCCGTCTGATTTGCCTGCTAGTGAAGATGAAATGGATGATTATCATTTCTGGCAATTACATGTTCGATTACCCTTGCCTGGAATTGATTATGATCGTGTTTTTAATGTTCCGATGGAGGTTGCGAGTGAACAGCAGTTGGCTTCCACTGAGCGTTATAAGGCTAAGGTTTCACAGCGAATAGAACATCAGGATACTGATGTGGCTGATGTGCCCAAGATCGAAAATACAGCTGCAGGACTACAATTTTATTATGGTTATGGTCGTTCCATTGGGATGGCTATTGCTTTACTGATGTTTGGAGGTTTTTTCGGGGTTTTTGGCTACTATTTCTTTGATGGATTTTTAGATTTTTTACCTGTAACAGCAGGGGTAATGGCGGCCTCTGTTGGATTGATTGCCTTTGTGTTCTCTTTTTTAGGCATGCTATTACTGGCTAATAGTTTAAGTATTGAAGTTAACTTAATGGGAATACGTAAAAAACAAAAGCTCTTCGGTTTTCTATTAGAAGAATTTACAGATGCCGTTGATATTGTTGATATTGTCGTGGAGCAGAATGCCTCTTCTGGAAATGGAAGGACTCAACGTATTTGGTATAGACTGAAATTATTAACAGCAGATGGTCAGAATATGGAAGTGGGAGATAGCCTCGAAGGTCAAGCTTATGCCAATGAGATTAGACAGAAAATGATTGATGCCTTAGGCATGACTTGGCAAGCTGCAACATTGAATGCATCACAAAATAAAGTTAAAAAGCCGCTTCCTTTTTGGGTACGCATGATAGGTAAGGTATTATCATACTCATTTGTTATTGCACTTTTATATGATTTAAGTATAAAGATCCCCCAAGTTTCTGAATTTTTAAGTAAGGTCTTCGAATGAGTCAGTTCTTCCATATCCACCCTGAAAATCCACAAAAACGTTTAATTTCACAAGCGTGTGACATTATCCGTAAAGGTGGCCTAGTAGTTTATCCCACTGATTCTGGATATGCCCTTGGTTGTCATATTGGCGATAAAAATGCGATGGATAGAATTCGCCGACTTCGAGATTTAGATGATGATCATAACTTTACTTTAGTCTGTCGTGATTTATCTGAATTATCTACATATGCCAAGGTCAACAATAGTGTCTATCGTGCGATTAAGTCGCATACTCCAGGTGCATATA
>ENA-OSET01004747-OSET01004747.1-sediment-metagenome-genome-assembly--contig:-NODE-4747-length-11856-cov-3.432295_pt1 | contig 11856 bp, 6 predicted proteins | sample MGYA00237882_ERZ534229 | MGnify/ENA primary metagenome ERZ534229 (study PRJEB26408, sample SAMN06266212) | sediment metagenome | isolation source: Hudson Canyon methane seep mesocosm | place: USA:Hudson...
GTGTAAGAGTGGGGCTGGCTCGATCACTAAGTACCTCCGTCCATTGCCAATATTCTTTGCGCGGCGTTGCGACCTGGCACGCCACTGATACCACCTCCGGGGTGGGCTGATGCGCCACAGAGAAACAAACCGTCAATCGGTGTATTGTATTGGGCAGTGCCGTGAATGGGTCTCATCATAAATGACTGGTCAATGGTCAACTCACCATGGTGCCAGTGACCGCCCTTCACGTGATACTGGGTTTCAATATCCAATGGGGTGAGCAGTTCGCGAGCCACAATCGCATTCGACAAACCGGGAGCATAGCGCTCGATGGCTGCAATAATTTTGTCGGTAAAAATACTGCGCGCCTCGTCCCAGCCCTTCTTCAAACTATAGGGTGCAAAAGAGGCGGAAATTGACATTACGTGGTGCCCTTCAGGTGCGAGCGTTGGGTCGGCGATTGAGGGAATAGTTATTTCCAGTATCGGGTGCTCGGAAAACTCACCGTATTTGGCATGGTTAAATGCATGTTCTACATAACGCATATCAGGCGCAATAAGTAAACGCTGCCCCATTTGAAGCTCTGTCAGTCCCGTGATGGTAGGCAATGCGTTTAAACCCAGGTGCAGTTTTGCCACATTGCCATTGGTACGTGTTGTATGAATACGTTTTGCAAACATGGCATCCAATTCTGAGGTGCCCGCCAAGTCCAAAAATGTGGTTTTTGCGTCTGCATTTGATACCACCACATCGGCTTTGTGCTCTTCTCCCGACTCAAGCTGAACACCACAAGCCCTGCCTTCCTGTATCAGGATCTTGTCTACTTTGGCATCGGTCAAAATAAGCACTCCGGCTTCTCTAGCCGCATTTTCCAGAGCCCGTGAAAGCTGCCCCATACCACCTGGTGGTAAACTATTTGCACTGTGGGTTTCCCCCCATAAGCGCTGTAAATAAGTCAGTACGGTGGTCGGCGTGCGAGGCCCCATGTGATGCCCCATCACCGCATCGACTGCAATCGCCGCTTTTAACAGAGGGTTGGAAAATTCTTCATTGAGCACGTCATAAATATTGATGCCCCCGACCCTCAGAAAGTCACGCATCGATTGAGCACCAAGTCCAAACCGCAATTTCCAGCCGAGCTTCGCCAGGGTCATTTTGTCCTGGAAGTCCATGTCTTTGAGCCTGGGTGGCCGCGCCATCATCATCGGCTCTAGTGCCTTGGCATAGGAACGAAACTCTCGTTTAAACGCGGTATAAGCTTCGGCATCACGGTGAGACAGACCGGCACCACTAGCGCTGTCGGTATCTAGCGTCAAATGTGCACCACCGAGATCAAGTGCTATCGTGTCAATAGCCGTTCCCTTTTGTAAACCGGCGGCGTCTAGATTCAAGTCTTTACACACTGTCGGATGTAGGGAGTGGAGTACGTGAGCGAGGCCTGACACCTGATAACCCTCTGCGAAATTGCTCGTTGAAGCGCCACCTCCCACTGAATCTCGCGCCTCAAGCACTTGTACCCGATAACCGGCCTTCGCCAGATAGGTAGCGCAGACCAAACCATTGTGACCTGCGCCAATCACAATGGCATTGATAGTGGATGAACTAATCATCACCAAAGTCTCCCGGAGTGCTGTCGGGTTTGCCTAGATCCAAAAGAATTTCACGAGCGGCGTTGGCACCCGGCGCGCCCATTACCCCTCCGCCCGGATGGTTGGATGAGCTGCACATATACATATTTTTTACCGGCCCTCGATATTGGGCATAACCTGGAAATGGACGATTAAACATGAGTTGATCCAGTGTTAATTCGCCCTGAAAAATATTGCCTTCCGTCAGACCCACTTCCGCCTCAATCTCCTTGGGTGTTCTCACTTCTGCATGAACAATCAAGTCTTTAAAGTTAGGACTGTAACGGGCAATTTGATCGATGACCGCCGCACCAAATTCATCCCGTTTTTCATTGTTCCATCCCCCTTCGACCGCAACCGGACAATACTGCACAAACACCGACATCATGTGTTTACCTGGTGGCGACATACTGGGGTCGTATTGTGTCGGGATCACAGCATCAACATAGGGGTCTTGGGACCAGCGATCGTCCTTCCAGTCATCATAGGCTCGTTCGAGACGCTCAAGGGTGTCGGTGAAATGCATATGCCCCAGTGTGAGCGGCGAACCTTTTGGCAACGAGGGGAAATCAGGCATGCCATCCAAAGCGATGTTGAGTTTGCCGGAGGAACCACGGATTTTGAAATTCTCCGCCCGGTGTATGAGCGCAGCGGGCAAGTCCTTTCGGTCCATCACTTTAAGAAAAGTACGTTTTGCATCGAGATTAGAAACAATCGTTTTGGCGGAAACCTCTTCCCCGGAAGACAGTAATACGCCTGTTGCCTTGCGTCCGCTGACAACAATTTTCTCGACTTCCGCCTGCGTGCGAATTTCACCACCGAACGCCAAAAAGGATGATGCGATCGCTTTGGAAACCGATCCCATACCGCCCCGGGCAAAACCCCAGGAACCCACATTGCCGTCGACATCGCCCATCGCATGGTGCAACAAGACATAAGCCGTGCCTGGAGAGTAAACCCCTAAACCCGTGCCAATGATGCTTCCCCCGGAAAAGTGGGCAAGAATCACATCGCTTTCGAAGTACTCCTCAAGGTATTCCGCAATCGACATGGTGAAAAAACGAATGAATTCGTAAATTTGACTTTCGCTCAAGCTATAGAACTTCTTAAGCAGATACGCAAACTCCATTGCATCGCGCATTTTGAATGACACTGGATCCGGTGGTGTACGCAGCAGGAAACCACGAATTAAACGACACCACTTCATAAGATCTGCGTCGAAGCGAATTGATGCGTCTGCATCACGTTTTGAATGCCGGGCTATCTCACGGCGCCTCACCGCTGATTGGTGATAACTACCAAAGTAGTCGCCATTTTGTTTGAACGTTGTACTGCCCTGTAAGGGCACGACTTCCAGTCCGTGGCGGCCCAACTCCAGAGACTGATAGATTTCGGGTCTAAACAGACTGCAAACATAGGAGCAATTGGAATATTTCCAACCCTCTTGAAGCTCCCGACTGACGGTAGCCCCGCCAATATAGTCATTTTTCTCCAGCACCAGGACCTTGAGCCCCGCCTTTGCAAGAAATGCGGCATTTGTCAGGCCGTTATGACCGGCACCAATCACGATCGCGTCGTATTTATTCATATGTTTGTAAGGCCCTTCTCCGAGTGCCTAGTAGAAATCGGAATAAGACCGGCGTCTTCCGTGCGGGTAGGCACGGAAAAAGCCGTTTGTGGCAATCACCCAAACCCTCAGATCGATTATTGACAATCCCCGTATATTGCGGTTCAGTTGTGAGTAGAAAGAGAATAAATTGCCCATTAAATAGATACTTGAGGTGTACCATCGAATCAGTCATCGAGCAGGAGTCCATTTTTAATCTCGCCATCACACACCTCCGCGAAGGCAAGGCAGACCTCGCCGCAACAGTGTGTGCTGAGGCACTCAGAAAATACCCGGATGATGCAAATATTTTATGTCTGGCCGGGCAATCTCTACTCGCCCTGCATAGGATCAATGACGCACGGGTGCCCATTGAAAGGGCCAGCACACGCCACCCAAAGTTTCCAGTTGCCCAGGAGTCGCTTGGCGACTTGTTACTTGCCGAGTGTCGCTATGAGGATGCGATCCAGACCTATCAGAAAGTACTTCAACTCGCTCCAGGTCGCCCTAACATTCAGGCTAAAATCGATCGCGCACAACATTTGGTTCAAGCTAGTGGCCCAAGCGCAGTTGGCCGCCGGTCGACCATGGCCTTCGCCGAGGAAATTGCAAGGGCTGCTCAACTGGAAAACGAAGGGAAACACAATCAATCTGAAAAAATCTACCGCGATATTCTAAAGCGCGACCCCAATCACGTTGAGGCAATGAGGCTACTGGCGGTCATTGCCAAGGCCCATAAAGAGTACCGCGATGCAGAAATATTGTTGTCGCGGGCTGTATTGCGGGCACCGGACTATGCCCGGGCCTGGCTCGAACTTTGTACGGTTCAACTGGAACTGGAAAAGCACACAGAGGCAATTGAAAGCGCTGCCGAAGTGGTCAAGTTAACGCCAAATATGGCCGAGCCCCACATTGCGCTCGCCAATGCTCAAGCCAGGGCCAATTTCACCGAACAGGCCATTGAGTCTTACCGGGCCGCACTGAATATTGCGCCCAAACACCCCGGTGCTTTTTCAGGGTTGGGCCACCAGCTAAAAACCATTGGCAAACAACAAGAGGCGATTGAAGCACACCGGGCAAACATCGCCGCCAATCCCAGTAATACAGAGCCCTACTGGAATTTGGCCAATATGAAGACCTTTCGTTTTGAGACCGAGGAAATCACCGCAATGGAGGCTTTGCTCAAGGAAAATACCCTTGATGAACAAGGCGTATCACACCTTTGCAACGCCCTAGGACTTGATTGCGAGGGCCGGAAAGACTACCCGCGCGCATTCCAGTATTTCGAACGCTGCAATCTGGCCCGCAGACAAACGGAAAATTATGACCCGGTGAGGAATGAAGTCGTTACTGAAAAAATAAAGACCATATTCAGCGAAGAGTTTGTGCATCAACACCAAGACCATGGAGAACGCGACTCCTCCCCCATTTTCATTGTAGGGCTACCACGTTCAGGCTCCACTCTCATTGAACAAATTCTCGCAAGCCACAGCACAGTTGAGGGCACTCATGAATTGAATGACCTGGATAGCATTGTGCACAATATCACCCGGACCCAGGCGAGCAATGATGTATTCCCGGATACATTAAATAACCTGGGGAAAGGCGCCTGGGCAAAAATCGGCGAACAATACTTAAGCAGCACCCAGAAATACCGCAGCGGAATGCCTGTTTTTATCGATAAAAATCCCAATAATTTCATCTACGCCGGGCTGCTACACCTGGCCCTGCCCAATGCCAAAATTATTAACGCGCGAAGACACCCACTGGATAGCTGCTTTGGCAGTTACAAGCAGCTTTTTGCCAGCGGTCAGCCCTTCACCTATGACCTGACAGAAATTGGTGAATATTATCTTCAATATCAGTCTTTGATGGATCACTGGCACCAGGTTATCCCGGGTAAGGTTTTAGATGTCGACTACGAAAACGTGGTTAATGACCTCGAAACCCAAGTGCGACGAATTCTGGCGTTTTGTCAGCTGCCGTTTGAAGAGACATGCCTTCGCTTTCACGAGACTGACCGAGCGGTTAAAACGGCCAGCTCTGAACAAGTCCGCAAACCCATTTATTCAAGCTCGGTTAACTTATGGAAGCACTATGAATCCGATCTTGAAGAGTTAATTGAGGTTCTGGAACCACTTCTTGAAAACCTTCCCCCTGAGAATCGGCCTGTGTCTTTAGACCGGTCTTAGGCAGAGGACTCCAGGCCTATGCAGGATCAATTGTTCACCCAGGCACTAACACTGGTTCAAAATAATCAACTGCAGCAGGCAGAAAGCCTTTGCAAGAGAGGCCTGCAAGGGAATCGACAAAATGTGAATATGCTGGGTTTACTGGGTGTTATTCAATTAAAAGCAGGCAGGCTTTCAGAGGCTGAAAACACCTTAAAAAACGTGATCAATATCGAACCTCGCTTCGCCAAGCCCTACGAAGACCTGGCTGTGCTGCACATGCAGCAACAACAACCGGAAAAGGCGGCGCCCTTGTTCAAGCGAGCCACTGAGCTCGAACCGCGCTCTGGGCCCGCCTGGTTTGGCCTTGCCCACGCACTCAAAGCACTGGGAAAAATGGCCGAAGCCCAGCAGGCTCTCGAGCGATCAGCTCAACTTTCTCCGGCGAAACAAGCTTTACAAAAAGCGGAACAGGCCTGGAAGCAAAGCGATTTCAGTACAGCACGAGCAGTTAGCAATCAAATTCTTGCCCGAGAACCCAACAACATTCCCGCATTACACATGCTGGCAAAAATTGAGACCGAAGAAGGCCACATCCCAGAGACTGAGCGCCTATTAAAAAAAGTCTGTGAACTTGCGCCCGATAGTGCCAAGTCAATGAGTGATCTCGCCCGATTCTATACAGTTCAACATCGTCACAACGAAGCGGTCAACTATCTTCAAAGAAGCGTCGATCTCGATCAAACAAATAGTGAAGCGCAATTGGCACTGGCTAATGCCCTGTTACTACTTGGACTCTCTGAGCGCGCACTACAAGCCTATGAAGCTGCCGCGGCCCTAACTGAGGCTGCTTCTTCCGCCAATGCAATATTGGGCAGAGCTCATGCCTTGCGGGCATTGGGTCGCAGTGATGAATCCGTTGAGATCTATCGGCAATGCATTAAACAAGACATACGGCCTGCAGAATCCTACTGGTGCCTGTCAAGCCTGCGTACCTACGCCTTCGCCGACACTGATCTGAAATCAATGCAACAGTTAAGATCCGTGCCAGAATGTTCAACGTCCGATCAGGTCTACCTGGATTTTGCCATTGCTAAAGCACTGGATGACAAGCAACAGTTCGACCAAGCCTGGCGGCATTATGAACGCGCTAACACGGCTAGACGATCAGAGGTTTACTACGATGGCGCCACGGTAGAAAATGATTTCAATAGCATTATGAGCGCTAGCGTTAAGCGTTTCACGCCTCAAATTGAAAACTCAACTGAGACCGCCATTCCCATTTTTATTGTAGGAATGCCAAGATCAGGGTCTACCTTGTTAGAACAAATTCTTGTGAGCCATAGCCAGGTAGAAGGCACAAGTGAACTACCCTACATGCTCAGCCTGGGAAAACACCTGCTCACCAGTGCCGACGATCGACACCCTCCCCCCATCACCCGGCTTTCTGATCAACAGATAAAGGAAGTAGGAGCGTCCTATTTGCAGGCTACCCTCCAGCACCGTCCCCAGGGTACTCCCTTCTTCATCGATAAAATGCCCGACAACTTTCAAATGATTGGACTCATTGCCCGCGTATTACCCCAGGCAAAAATCATTGACGCTCGCCGCGACCCTTTGGACACTTGTATTGGTAACTACAGGCAGTTTTATCCTCAGGGAAAAACATTTACTTATGACTTGTTTGAATTAGGCGAGTACTACAAACAATATAAACGTATAATGGAGCATTGGGATGTACAGCTGCCCGGAAAGGTACTGCGGATTAACTATGAAGAGCTAATTAACAATACTGAAAATGAAATTTCTCGATTGTTGTCATTCTGCAACCTGGCATGGGAAGAGCCTTGTCTGAACTTTCACAAAACGCAGCGCAGCATCAACTCTGCCAGCTCGGAACAAGTTCGCCAACCCCTCTACAACACCGCGATTGGCTTTTGGAGGCACTACGAAAACCAGTTAGAAGAACTGAAAGACACCTTTCAAGAATCTTAATCTAAATAATCTACTACACTTAAATGTTGAACCTGTAGATCAAGAGGCTGGGCGGGCCAATTAATGTCCGCTGTAGCTCCCGTCCAAAAGAAAATTCCTGATTTCCACTTCCATTTTCCACCCCTATAGGACAGGTAGTAAATAGGCGCATTCATTGTTTTATTAGCTATCACTATAGGAGGAAAGCCCGGTGTATTGAATAGCTGGGCCCGTTGTGACGATAAAAACAAAACTGACAACAAGCACTATGGAGGCACAAGAAGAGCATGAAAACGTACTCTGCATTTAAGCTGGCACCCCTGGCAACTGCCATTGCCGCAAGCTTATGTTCTACGTCAATCGCATACGCACAAAAAAATCAGGCTAGTGGGCTACTTGAAGAAGTGGTTGTAACGTCTCGAAAACGGGCTGAATCCGTTATGGATATCCCTGCGAGTATTCAAGCGCTCACCGCCGATGACCTGAAAGACATGGGCGCACGAGGGCTCGCGGATTACTCTCGCTTTGTACCTTCAGTCAACGTTGTAACTTACTCACAAGGCTCATCAGTCGTGGTGTTTCGCGGCGCAAATGTCGACAGCGGCGGATACGTAGCCCAGTCAACGTCCTCGGTTTATCTCGATGAAATATCACTCAGCAACACCGGCGAGCAACCCGGTGTGCGCATGGTTGATATTGAACGGGTAGAAGCCCTGGCAGGTCCTCAGGGCACACTTTATGGTTCAGATGCCCAGGCGGGCACCATGCGTATCATCACCAACAAACCCGAGATGAACGAATTTGAAACCACTGTAGACCTGAGCGCCCGCAGTGGCAGTGACAGCGAAAGCAGTTACGACGGGTCGGTGGTTGTTAACTTGCCACTCGTTGAAGACAAACTGTCTTTACGTCTGGTGGGTTTCACCGCACTGGACGGTGGTTTCATCGACAATGTTTTTGGTCACACTGCCGACACAGATACCTCTGGCCTTGAATATCCTTCCGGCTGGGGCACGCTTGACAACAGCGCTTCGGTGGAAAAAGGTTGGAACGAATCTGAAGTTAATGGGTGGCGAGCCGCCTTGCGCTGGGAGATTAACGAAAATTGGGCTGCAACCGCAACGGCCCTACATCAGGAAGTTAACGGCGGCGCAGCAAACGACTACGATCCTTTTGTAGGCGATCTTCAGGTTGTACGTTTTAATGATGAATACCGAGACGATGAATACGACATGTATTCTCTGGTGGTGGAAGCCGACCTCGGTTTTGCACAGTTAGTATCGGCAACATCCTACTTTGAGCGCGAAATTTTTGAAGTCCGCGACAACACAACCTACAACCATGCAGTTGCAGCGGCTTATTGTCATGCCTATTCAAACGACCCCAGTTATTTCCCTTATTACTACGCAACCCCTGAAGGTGAAGTCAATTTCTGGCCCGTGTACTGCATGGGACCGACTCTCGATAGTGATTACCTCACCGCTTATGACTTTGGACAGTCACAAGACCGACTGACACAAGAGATTCGCCTGTCCAGTCAAGGAGATACTGTAGACTGGTTAGTAGGACTGTTTTACGAAGAAAGTAACAACGCATTCTATTATGACTTCTCGTATCCAACGGCCAATGAAGACAACCCCGTGCCGACCAGCGGTGTAAGCCTCTATCAAGATTCTGTTTCCCTGGACTTCTGGGAGTTTTATTTAGGAGAGAGCTTCCCGAACGCTAAAGAACACTGGTATGAAGACAGTAAAACAGAATGGAAACAGGTCGCCGTGTTTGGCGAGGTTGTTTGGCATGTGACTGAAGACATTGATCTCACCGCGGGCGGTCGTTACTTTGACCGACAAAATGACAATTTCTTTTATGAAGAACACCCTCGAACCAATACCGCAGAATTAGACGGGGGCCTGGAGGCACACTCGGGTGAAGAAACGGAGTTTGTGCCCAAACTGTCAATTTCCTACAACGTCGATGAAGACACGATGATCTATGGTTTGTGGACCGAAGGTTTCAGGCCCGGTGGCACCAACCGACACCGGGGAGAACCCCTGCTGGCCAAACACTACGAGCCCGACAAACTCACCAACTGGGAGGCCGGTTATAAATCAACCTTCAACGACGGAAGCGCTCGCGTTAATCTCACCGCCTTTTATATGGATTGGGAGGGATATCAGCTGGAAATCGTAGACCCCAGCTGGGATATCTGCCCCGATGGTGGGCCCTCTTCCATCGCAGGTGTGTGCGGACAGCCCTGGCAAAATTCTGTCACCAATGCGGGTGACGCGCACATTCTTGGTGTCTCCTTAGAAGTTGATCTGGCACTCTCTCCACAACTGATGATCGGGTTCAACGCAGAGTGGTTAGAGGCAGAGACCGATGATGAACTCGACCTAACTCTGGATGGTGACCCCAATATTTTGTCTGGCCAGCAACTGCCCATCACACCCGAACTGACCGGTTCAGCCTGGGCCAGCTACAACTGGCCGGTGGAAGCCTTTGATGCGAATGCTTATGTCCGACTGCAGTGGTCTTATACGGGCACAACCATCAGCAACATTGAAAAGGTCGAACTCTCGGATATGAACTCACAACCCCAGTTCGAGAATGAGTCTTTTAACATAGGCGATTTCAGTATCGGCATGCAGACAGACGATTGGGATATTTCGCTATTTGTGAACAACCTAACGGACGAGCGAGCGGCCTATCAACACTCCTGGGATCGACAGGAATATACGTCTGCCAGTGTCCAGGATGGCCGAGCCCACACGAGTCGTATCTATACAAATCGACCCAGAGAGGTAGGCCTGCGCTTTTCTAAACGCTGGGGGAGTTAACGGCCCCGTCTAATCGGGCGTAAGAATTTGGCAAAGAACTTTTGCCAAAAACCAAGGGGGTGACTCCCCTTACATGTTTGACCTTTGGATGCTTTTGCCGGGGAAACCCGGCATTTTTTTGCCTGTCAGAACGTAACTAGGCCCACCAGGCCAATTCCATACCCATCAAACCACCTCGACCGCAACCGCTGAACGACGGTGCATGTAGATAAACACACCTAAGTATAGAAACATGGCAACCAAAGTCATACAGCCGCTGAGAATAAACACATTACTGTAACCCAGACCAGCCCCCAAGACTGAGGCTGAGATATTGGGCCCAACAAACTGCCCAAAACCCTGAACACTGGGCACTAGAGCAAGTAGTGAACCACTTCTATCCATGTGTGCCATCATTGCCGTTTGATACACATCGACAAATGTCCACAAGGTCATAAAAGAAAACAAACTCACCATAATACTGATATCTGTGATGCCCACACTGAGCATCATGACAATCGCAGCCATCACAAGTAGTGATACCAACAGGGGTTTAAACAAACCAAAACGGGCGCAAAACATGGCAATGACACAGCCCACAATGGCAAAGATAGAAGACCAGGTTAATACAGGACTCATCCATTCTTTCGACACACCATCGGCATGGGCGGCCAATTCAACGTAAGTGTAATAACCGCCAATGTTGACATAGGTGAAGCCGATGGCAATAAGGCAAATGACGGGTAAGATTCTCGGCACATGCCAGTCTTCTATCTCTTCGGCAGCCGCTTCTTGTTGCGCGAGTTCTTCGGCATTGAGTGCTCGGTTTGGCAGCCAGCGGATAAATGCAATGCAAGCAACATTCAGCCCAATAAAAAACAGATAGATGCCACTCATTGTTAACTTAGGCAAGGTGTGAAGTTCCAATGCCGTAGAAAATGCAAAAGCGAACAACAACAAGTTAAAGGCACGTACAGGTTTTGTAGTGCCTCCAAGAGTAACCACGGCAATCGACGTAAAGATACCACTGCCAAAACCGGCCGCCAGACGAAGCCACAGAACCTGTTCGTATTCGACCATCACAATACAACAAGCGTTAGCGCCAATAGACAATAATAAACCTGCCAGGGCCAGGGTTCTGCGGTTAACCCGTGCAACCAGCACGGCCGACACAATGGCGCCTACCGACAAACCACCCAGGTCTGCGCCAGCCACCCGCCCTACTTGCTCCTCCGTAAAACCCAACAGACCAACCCAGGCGGTACTGAGCACAGGCACACTCACCATCACCGAGTAACCGACAAGTGCCATGAACAGTGCTATTGAAATAGAGCGCCACCCGTCGAACACATTATTGATAGTTGCTTTGTTGCTTAAGTCCTGAGTCATGAGCCACCTGCGTAGAGTTAGGGAACCCTATCAAACCACAGGCTTAGATGTTTCACTTCCTGAAGTCGAGGCAGCTAAAACAATACAATTAGAGCGCTCCAGCCCTGTATCTACAAGGGTTTGGCGGGGCAAACCGCGGGCTTAAAAAACGAGTGTTAATTTCCTGATACATGATGCCTGTAACTCAGGATGAACAGAGGCGTCATTTTTGTTCCCATGAGGGTAGGAAACCAATAATCAACGCTATTCGCAAAAGTAGCCTAACGAGTGCCGGTATGTCGAATTCAGAA
>ENA-OSET01004748-OSET01004748.1-sediment-metagenome-genome-assembly--contig:-NODE-4748-length-11852-cov-15.544459_pt1 | contig 11852 bp, 10 predicted proteins | sample MGYA00237882_ERZ534229 | MGnify/ENA primary metagenome ERZ534229 (study PRJEB26408, sample SAMN06266212) | sediment metagenome | isolation source: Hudson Canyon methane seep mesocosm | place...
TTACAGCCTGTAGTTTGAATCCAAAAGATAGCTTGTCGCCTGAAGAAAAAATACAGGAGATTAATCGGCAAAATCGTATTGAAGTACAGCGTTTATTAGTGGGTAAACGTTATGCGGATGCGATTGTGTTATTAAAAGAAGGGCTTCAAGATCCGACTTTAGAGCAGAATAGTTTACGCTTGCAACTTGCCGAGACCTTATTTAAAGCGGATAAATTGACTGAGGCGCAACAGTCTTTATTGGCGATTGATTTAAATCGACTGAATAAGCAACAACGTAATCAATTAAATTTACTGTATAGCCAAATTTATTTAAAAGCAGGTGACGCAGAGCAAGCGGTTGATGCATTACAGGTGATTAATATTAATGCTTTACCGGTGAATCAAAAACGGCATTATCATGATTTAGCTATTTTGGCGTATTCCTTAACGGGACGCTTGTTGGAAAGTGTACAGGAACGGATAGCCTTGGAGCCTTTTTTAGCCGATGGTGAGCGTAAAGAAGATAATAAAGTCGCAATTTTAAAGGTCTTGCTTTCATTGCCTAAGCAATCGCTTAAAGGTGAGCAGGTTTTTCAAAAAATAGGCGTGTATTCAGGTTGGGTAGAACTGGCTAATATTGAACGTAGTTTGTTGCGTAATACTGAAAATTTTAAGACGGCGATTAGTTATTGGTCGGAACAGTACCCTGAACATCCGGCACAATCATTAATTTCATCGGGTTATTTTACTGCGGTCAAGACGATTGAAGCGGGTGCCTTGGGTGAATTAGATAATATTGCTGTTTTTTTACCCGAATCAGGGGCGTATGCGGTGCATGCTCAGGCGATTAAGGCGGGCTTTAAAGCGGCTTATTATCAAGCGTCTCAGCGGCAAGAAAAACAGGTGAATATTAATTTTTATGATACACAAAGTATGCCGATTAGTGCCTTATACGAACAGGCGATGGCGGACGATGTGCAATTAGTGATTGGGCCTTTAAATAAGCAATTCATTAGAACATTAGCGGCGGATAATGCGTTGTCAGTACCGGTGTTAGCGTTAAATTTTGTTGAAGGCTTAATGGCAGATAATTTATATCAGTTTGCCTTGAGTCCATTGGATGATGTGCAGCAAGTTGTGAGTGAGGCGATTGAGCAAGGTCATCAGCGAGCGTTAATTATTGCACCTAATACCGTGGATGGAAAACGTATTGCCGGTTATTTTAAAACAGCGTGGGAAAGCCGAGATGGCAAGGTGCTTGCAACAGAGTATTTTAAGCGTGGCATGAAAGATTTTAGTGTGCCGATTAAGGCATTGTTAAATATACAAGCAAGTCAGACGCGTTATAAACAGCTCAAGAAAATTTTAGGGGGCATTCACTATAACCCGCGTCGGCGACAGGATGCCGATGTTATTTTTATGGTGGCGAATCATCGAGAAGCTCGTTTAATTAATCCGCAGTTTTATCATCAGCGAGCGGGGACATTACCTGTTTATGGTTTGTCAGGGCTGTATAATGGCCATCAAAATATAACACAAAATATTGATTTAAAAGGCGTGACCTTTTGTGGTGTGCCTTGGTTATTTGAGGAAGCCTATCAAGGTGAATTGAGCCGCGAGGCGTTAAGCAGTATTAGCCAAAAATTCCCACGTTATTTAAATTTAGTGGCTTTTGGCTTGGATGCTTATGGCATGTTACCTTATTTGAGTCAGCTGTCCTCTGTGTCTTATCGGGGAGCAAGCGGTGTCTTGTCCTTAAATGCAGAATACAGAGTGATAAGAGAATTAGTGTGTGCTAAATTTAATGAACAAGGCATGGATGTTATGCAGAGATTAAAGCAGCCTTTAGACGATGAATTTTCTGTTCCTTTGGTATTAGATAACTAATGGCGGCAACATTAACGGCTGTCGAAAAAGGGCGGCAATATGAGCAATTAGCTTTAGATTTTTTAATTGCTCAAGGCTTGCAGCTGGTGGAATGCAATTACCATAGTCGGCGGGGTGAATTAGATTTAGTGATGTACGATCAGGCTGTTTTAGTGGTCGTTGAAGTACGTTATCGTAAAAATAATCGTTATGGTAGTGCGGTAGAAAGTATCACGCCTGCGAAACAGCAGCGTATTAAAATAACCACTGAGCAATATATACAGCAACATGATATTAAAAAAGCGATTCGTTTTGATGTGGTTGCTATAATGGGTTCCCAGCCGCCTGAATGGATTAAAAATGCGTTTTAAAAAAGTGAATGCTGTCATGGCAATAGGTTAAAAAGTGAATAATTATTTGATAGTAAAATATTTTAAAAAAATCAGTTTTTTATTGGCGGTATGCGTGTTAACAGCTTGCAATACAGTTGGTTATGGGTTTTCTGAGATGTTAGGGCTTTCTTTTTTACATGATCGTCGTGAGAGTAAAGCGATTCTATTAGATGAGCATATTGAAGATTCTCTGCTGTTTGAATTACGTAAATTAGAGCATGTAAAAGACCGTTCGCATGTTAATATAACCGCTTATAACGGAAAAGTATTAGTCACCGGTGAAGCGGAAACTGACGTCATACAAGAGCGAATTATTGCCCAAGTGCGTATTATTGACGGCGTTAAAATGGTACATAATGAATTACGAGTAGCCCCTATGTCATCAATGGCTGCACGCAGTACCGATTCAATGATAACGCTTAAGGTTAAGAATGCCTTGGCCGATGAAATAAAAAATCAGCCAGGTTTTGATGTGACGCGCGTGAAAGTGGTGACGGAAGATGGCGTGGTTTATTTGATGGGATTAGTGCATAAGCCAGAGGGCGATGCGGCTGCAAAAGTAGCACAAACAGTAAAAGGTGTACGTAAAATCTTAACCGTTTTTGAATATATACAGTATTCAAGTAAAAAATAATTTAACGTTAAAAAATAGCCTAAAAGGATAAATTAGGTATTTAAAATTAAGCTGATATATCAATGTGCTAACAAATTGATGTATATTATTTGTGTAAAGAGTTGTTAGTAAGGCGTGTGAATAGAGAAATAGGACTGTTTTTAGGCTATTAAGGTTTGACATCAGCCTGCATTTTGTTTTAAAGTTCCGTTCGCATAAAAATAAAAGTATGTAATAAAATTATAACTAAAATCGGAGTAATAACATGGCAACACCATTAATTCAAATGGCATTAGATTCTTTAGATTTCGACGCAACTGTAGCACTTGCTGAGCAAGTAGCTGATTCTGTTGATATCTTCGAAATCGGTACACCATGTATCAAACATAACGGTATTAACTTAGTCACTGAGTTAAGAGCTAGATTTCCAAATCATTTACTTTTAGTTGATTTAAAAACAATGGATGCAGGCGGATATGAAGCGGCTCCTTTCTATGAAGCAGGTGCTGATATTTGTACTGTTCTAGGTGTTTCTGGTATAGCAACATGTGCAGGTGTTATCGGTGCAGCTAATGCATGTGGTGCAGAAGCACAAATTGATTTAATCAATGTTGGTGATAAAGCAGAATGTGCTCGTGCAACTGTAGAAGCTGGCGCTCAAATCGTTGGTGTTCATACAGGTTTAGACGCACAAGCGGCAGGTCATACACCATTTGATGATTTAGCGTTAATTGCTAATCTAGGTCTAAATGTACGTGTTTCTGTTGCCGGTGGTATTAACCAAGCTACAGTTCAAGATGTTGTTCGTGCTGGTGCAGATATTATTGTTGTTGGTGCAGCTATCTATGGTGCAGATTCTCCTGCTGAAGCCGCTCGTGAAATTCGTGAGTTAGTTGACGCTGCATAAATCGAGGTAATATTATGTGGCAACAAGAAAATCAGCAATTGGTCGTCAATAAGATTTCAGAAATTCTTGATGCGACTAATTTAGCGTATGCAGAACAAATGACAGCAATGTTTGACGGTGCGAGACGTATTTTTATCTCTGGTGCCGGGCGTTCTAAATTGGTTGGAAACTTTCTGGGCATGCGTTTAATGCACAGTGGCTACGATGTTAGCATGGTTGGTGAAATTGTTACGCCGAGTATCAAGGAGGGTGATTTATTAATCATCATTTCAGGGTCTGGCGAAACAGAGCAACTCGTTGCATTCACCAATAAAGCAAAAAGTGTCGGTGCTAAGATTGTTTTAATTTGTTCAAAAGAAAGCTCTTCTATTGGCGATTTAGCTGATGGAGTGTTTCAAATTGGTAAGCAAGAACTGTATCAAACAGTGAAAGGCATGCCGATGGGAACGGTTTTTGAACTATCAACTTTATGCTTTTTAGAAGCCGTGGTTGCTCATCTTATTTGGGAGAAAGGTATTCCTGAAGAGAAGATGAGAGAAAGACACGCAAACATGGAATAACAAAGTGAGCGGCTCTAGGCCGCTTATTTTTTTATGGCTGTGAAGAATCTATAGAATAGACATGAAATTTTCATGTCTATTTTTCGTTTAATAAATTTAAAAAATTCTGGAGAATAATATGTCTTCGCGTAGAGAACTTGCGAACGCCATACGCGCTTTAAGCATGGATGCTGTTCAAAAAGCAAAATCAGGTCATCCTGGTGCACCTATGGGTATGGCGGATATCGCCGAAGTATTGTGGAATGACCATTTAAAACATAATCCAACTAATCCAGATTGGGCAGATCGCGATCGTTTCGTACTGTCTAATGGACATGGATCAATGTTAATTTATTCATTATTACATTTGTCAGGTTATGACCTGCCTATGGATGAATTAAAAACATTCCGTCAACTACATTCAAAGTGTGCGGGTCATCCTGAATATGGTTATGCTCCTGGTGTTGAAACAACAACAGGTCCTCTAGGCCAAGGCATCACAAACGGCGTAGGTTTTGCAATGGCTGAAAAGCTAATGGCAGACCAATTTAACCGTCCGGGACATGATATTGTTGATCACCACACTTATGTATTTTTAGGTGATGGTTGTTTAATGGAAGGTATTTCTCATGAGGCTTGCTCACTAGCGGGTACATGGGGCTTAGGTAACTTAATTGCTTTCTGGGATGATAATAACATCTCTATTGATGGGCATATTGACGGCTGGTATACCGACGATACAGTAAGACGTTTTGAGTCTTATGGTTGGCATGTTATTTCTGTCGATGGTCATGATGCCGATGCGATTAATGCAGCGATTGTATTAGCAAAAGCTGTGAAAGATAAGCCTTCAATGATTTGTTGTAAAACAATTATTGGCTTTGGTTCACCAAATAAAAGTGGCAGCCATGATTGTCACGGTGCAGCATTAGGTGATGATGAAGTTGCGTTAACACGTAAAGAATTAGGTTGGACAGCGGCACCTTTTGAAATTCCAGCAAATGTTTATGCAGGTTGGGATGCTAAAGAAAAAGGCGCGTCAGTTGAATCAGCATGGGATGCTAAATTTGCAGCGTATGCAAAAGAGTTTCCTGAATTAGCGGCAGAATTTACACGTCGTATGGCGGGTGATTTACCTGCTAACTGGAAAGAAGCAACCGATGCGATTATTGCTGATGTTAATGAGAAAGCTGAAAAATTAGCCTCTCGTCAAGCATCACAAAAAATGATTGCAGCATTAGCACCATTATTACCTGAATTTTTAGGCGGTTCTGCTGATTTAACCGGTTCTAACTTAACCAGTTGTGCAGATTTCAAACACGTAAGTGGTAAAGAAGCCGGAAATTATATTTCTTACGGTGTACGTGAATTTGGTATGTATGCAATTATGAATGGTATGACTTTACACGGCGGGTTAATTCCTTTCGGTGGTACCTTCCATATGTTCTCTGATTATGCAAAAAGTGCGTTCCGCATGGCTGCATTGATGAAACAACGCACAATTGCTGTTTTAACTCATGACTCTATCGGTCAGGGTGAAGATGGTCCAACACATCAACCTATTGAGAATACATCCGCAATGCGTTTGATTCCTAATATGGATGTTTGGCGTCCTGCGGATTCTGTTGAAGTAGCAGTGGCTTGGGCTTCTGCTGTTGAACGTGCTGATGGCCCTTCAAGTTTAGTGTTTAGTCGTCAAGGTTTAGCGGGACGTAAGCATGATGCTGCTGATTTCGAAGGCATGCGTAAAGGTGCTTATGTGTTATCAGAAGCAAAAGGTGATGCGGCTCTTATTTTGATTGCAACCGGTTCAGAAGTTGATTTAGCGGTTCAAGCACAAGAAGCACTAGCAGCAACAGGTACTAACGTACGTGTTGTGTCTATGCCATCAACGAATGTATTTGATCGTCAAGACCAAGCTTATAAAGACAGCATTTTAACACCAGGTGTTAAACGTGTTGCTATTGAAGCGGGTGTTACCGATTTCTGGCGCAAATATGTTGGTTTAGAAGGCGGTGTTGTAGGTATTGATACTTTTGGTGAGTCTGCACCAGGTGGCGTACTAATGGAACACTTCGGTTTTACAGTTGATAACGTTGTTAAGACTGTTAAAGAAGTACTGTAATCTAAAGTACGTATGGTTTTAGAAGTGTGTTAAGCACTTTATTTACGGACAGCCACTGATTTGTTATACTTAAATCAGTGGTTTATACGTTTCTTACAACATGATTAGGTGAATTGCGTGAAAAATAATAATATAAAAAAAGGCATATTTACAGCCTTATTGCTTGCCAGTCCGTTAACGATGGCGGGTACTCAATATCCAGCAGCAGATTTTAAACCGACTGTTGTTTATCAAGATAGTGATTACCAGCATCAAAGTTCTAGTACTTCAGCGGCAAGTGCTTCATTTGGTGAAAAAGCAGCAGATGATAAAAACTATCCTGCAGCTACTTTTAAGCCTCAAGTTCTATTTCAAGATTCTGATTACAAACATGCTTCAAAATCAGTTAACAATAACTCTATTCCTTTAGCTGTATGGGAAGAAGCGGTTGAAGAACAGCGTGCAGATGTTGCTGCTGAAGCAGCTGATGCTGAAAATGAAGATTCAATGAATGTGTTATTTGCATTAATGATTTTAGCGGGTGCGGCTTTTTTATATCGCAAAAAAGGCAATTGTGGTAAAAAAAGTAAAGCAACAGCAAAAAATACAGATGGCTTAACCGGTGTTGCAAAATACTTACAGAATAAAGCACCTAAATTATCAGGTGTTGCAGCCTATTTAGAAAGCAAGCAATCAGCACCAAAATCAGGTGTTGCTAAGTATGTTGCTAAAAAAGCGGTCAGTAATAGACAGGCGGCAATTGACAATGCGACAGGCGTTGAAAAATATATGCGTAATCAAAAAAGAGGTTAATTATGTTTGGTTTTTTATCAGGTATTATTTCAGGCAAGTCTTCTAAGCAAATTAATGTAGCGACTCATAACAATGTGAATCGACCTGTTAAAGAAGATGGCTTAACCGGTGTTGCACGTTATTTAAACACTCAAACAGGTGCCCCTAATGGTGCAAGCAGTGTTGAAAAGTATTTAAAAGCACGTGAAGCTAAACAAGTGAGTGGTGTTGCTAAATATGTTGCGAGACAAGCAGTGGCTGCTAGACGTGCTGAAAAAGTTGTCACGCCTGAATTAACAGGTGTTGCGGCTTATTTGAAAAATAATATTGATACAAAGCCAGCTAAAAGTGGTGTGGCTAAATATTTATCCAATCGCAAAGAAACAAAAGTGAGCGGTGTGAGTAAGTATTTAGTAAAACAATCACTGGCTTCTAAAAGTAAGCCTGTTTCGGAAAAAGAAACAGCAACAGGTGTTGAGCAGTATTTAAAAAATAAACCTGTTGTAGTCGCGAGTGGTGTTGCTAAGTATTTAGCAAGCCAAGCGTTAATCGCTAAACAGCAACAAGCTGAGCTTATAGCCACTAAAAAGGAAGCAGAGGCTATAGAGCCTGTTGTTGCTTTAACAGGTGTTGAAAAATATTTAAGTCAACAAGCACGTTAACTTAAATATAGCATTACATTGTCATTACTTTCTTTTTATTGGAAAGTAATGATCGCACTCATTCTAAAATACAAAACGATGCAATCTAGGGGCAATTCCTATGATATTAATGCATGGTTTTTATTGTCTTTTTATTCTTAAATATAACGATTTATTTAATATTATATTTTAAGGGTAGCATTCTATTTTTATAAAACTATTCAAGGTAATTATTTATGGCTAATTTATTAGATCAACTTAAAGCAGTAACGGTTGCGGTAGCTGATACCGGTAACATTGGTGCAATTGAGCAATTTACACCACGTGATGCAACCACTAATCCATCGTTAATTACCGCTGCTGCTGAAATGCCAGAATATCAAGGTATTGTTGATGATACATTGAAAGCTGCCCGTGCAACAGTCGGTGCTGCTGCGTCAGCAACTGAAGTGGCTACATTGGCTTTTGATCGCTTAGCGGTTTCTTTTGGTTTAAAAATTCTTGAAATCGTACCTGGTCGTGTTTCAACAGAAGTTGATGCACGTTTATCTTATGATACAGACGCAACCATTGCTAAAGGTCGTGACCTTATTGCACAGTATAAAGCGGCGGGTGTTGATAGTGACCGTATTTTAATTAAAGTTGCTGCAACATGGGAAGGCATTCAAGCGGCAAAAGTGCTTGAAGAAGAAGGTATTCATACTAACTTAACATTAGTATTTGGCTTGCATCAAGCGATTGCCTGTGCTGAAAATGGCATTACCTTAATTTCTCCGTTTGTGGGTCGTATTCTTGATTGGTATAAAAAAGATACCGGTCGTGATTCTTATGCACCGGCTGAAGATCCAGGTGTGGTTTCAGTCACAGAAATTTATAACTATTACAAAAAATTTGATTTTAAAACTGAAGTAATGGGCGCAAGTTTCCGTAATTTAGGTGAGATTACTGAATTAGCAGGGTGTGATTTATTAACTATTGCTCCAGCATTATTATCAGAATTACAAGCAACAGAAGGCGATTTACCACGTAAATTAGATCCTGCTGCAGCGAAAAAAATGACTATTGCTGAAATCAATGTTGATAAAGCAATATTTGATAAAATGCATGCAGAAAACTCAATGGCAACAGAGAAACTAGCTGAAGGCATTAAAGGTTTTGAGAAAGCATTAGAATCTTTAGAAGCATTATTAGCGAAACGTTTAGCTGAAATTGAAGCTTAATTTTTAAGCTTTTTGTGCTAAAAAAAGAGGTCTACTGCGGTAGGCCTTTTTTTTGCTTGAAAATTAAGATAAACGTTTTGTTAATATAGTGTAATCTTTTTGTATTTGATAATCAGTGGTGCATAAGGTTTGTACGCGTTTGCAGGCACTCATTACGGTAGTATGGTCGCGACCACTAAAAGCTTTGCCAATTTCGGGTAAGCTGTGAGAGGTTAATTCACGTGCTAACAGCATGGCTATTTGTCGAGGGCGGGTTAGCGATTGTTTACGGCTTTGAGACAGTAAATCCACTAATTTAATTTCGAAATAATCAGCCACAGTTTGTTGAATCAGCTCAATATTAACGACTTTTTTTGAAATACTCATTAAGTCATATAAAGCATCTTCTGAAAATTTAATGGTAATAGCTTCGCCGGTAAATTTTGAATTAGCAATCACGCGTCGCAAAGCACCTTCTAAGTCGCGGACATTTGAAGGAATGCGTTCAGCAATAAAACGAGCAACATCCTCATCAAGCTTAACATCTGTTTCAGCCGCTTTACTCAGCAAAATAGCGGTTCGAGTTTCTAGATCAGGTGGGTCAATAGCAGCAGGCAGCCCTGAACTGAAACGTGATTTTAAGCGTTCATCGAGTTTTTTAATTTCTTTTGGATAACGGTCGCAGGTAAGAACAATTTGTTTGCCACCCTCAATTAAGCTATTAAAAATATGTAAAAATTCTTCTTGGGAGCGTTGTTTTCCCGCAAGAAATTGTACATCATCAATAAATAAAGCATCAACACCGCGAAAATAGTTTTTAAAGGTATCAATTTTATCTTGTTGAAAGGCTTTCACCATTTCCCGTACAAATTTTTCAGCATGTAAATATAAGATATTGGCATTCGGATTTTTATCTAAGGTATCATTGCCAATAGCGTGCATTAAATGCGTTTTCCCTAAGCCTGATGCCCCATAAATAAGTAATGGGTTGTAAGAGCCACCCATTTTATTTGCAGTTTGTAAGGCGACTGATTGTGCGAGTTGATTGGTTTTTCCGACCACAAAGTTTTCAAAGGTAAACGCTTTATTTATAAAATTGGGCGTTTTAACTGCTTTTTTGGCAGGTTCTTTTTTCTGCTTGGTTTTTTTTTGAGGAGTTGCGGTTACCTGAGTTGATAGAGGGTTGGATACTGGTTCTGGAGCCGGTTCTGGAGCCGGTTCTTCAGTATCAATAGAACCAATGCCCATTCTAACTTTATATTGACCACTGGAAAATTGGTAAACGGCATCTTCAATTTTTCCCAGAAAATTATCAATAACATGATTAATAATAAACTGATTAGGGGCAAAAAGTTTGATAAACTCTTTATCTTCTTGTGCTTGCAGGGGTCTAATCCACGTATTTAGGTCATGGCTTGATATTTCATTTTCAAGATGGGAGAGGCAAGCATGCCAAATAGAACTCATTAATTAATTAGTCTCAAGCAGGAAGTAAAAGTAAGTGTAGGGATAAACAAGGCACTGGCATTTATGCAGTGGGGTGAGTAATATAATCAAAGGTTCGGCATAATGCAAACAATATTAATTTCAGGCTGTTCGACAGGTATTGGATATAACACCGCGATAATTTTAAAAAAACGCGGTTATCGGGTAATTGCATCGGCACGCAAGCTTAAAGATGTTGAGCGTTTGCAGGCGATGGGCTTTGAAACCTTGCAATTAGATTTAGCGAGTAGTGAAAGTATTCAAGCTGCGGTGAAAACATTGATTGAATTAACCGGTGGTAAATTAGATGGTTTATTTAATAATGGCGCTTTTGGGCAGGTCGGTGCGGTAGAAGATTTAAGCCGTGAGGTATTGCGTGAGCAATTTGAAACCAATGTATTTGGTACGCAGGAATTAACTAATTTAATTATTCCCTTAATGCGTGAGCAAGGGCACGGGCGACTTATTTATAATAGTTCGGTATTAGGCTTTGTGGCGATGCCTTATCGAGGGGCTTATAACGCGAGTAAATATGCATTGGAAGGTTTGGTTGATACTTTGCGATTGGAATTAAGAGGTACAAATATACAGCTTTCTTTGATTGAGCCAGGACCTATTCGGACTGAGTTTAGAAAAAATGCGTTTTTAAGTTATCAAAAAAATATTAAGGCTGACTTGAGCCATCATAAGGTAGCGTATCAAGCAATGGAGGCTCGATTGCAAAAAGAAGGAGCAGCAGTGCCGTTTACCTTGGAATCAGCCGCTGTTGCTGAAAAAGTGATTCATGCAATGGAAGCCAAGCAGGCAAAAATTCGTTATTTTGTCACCGTGCCTACCTATGTCTTTGCCTTTTTAAAACGTATATTACCGATGAAAGTTTTAGATTATTTGTTGGCAAAAGTATCGTAATTTAGTGAAATGCAAATAGGAGCATAATATGAGTCGCATTATTATTTTGATTGAACCGGCTGAAGGGCATTTTAATGCATGCGTGCCTATTATTTCTAAGTTAGTGGAACGACAGCATCAAGTTATTTGCATAACAGGCCGTGGCTTTAAACAGCGTGTTGAAAGTTTAGGGGGGCAATTTCACCCTTTACCCACGCAATGGGATCCTGCAGAACAAGAAATTTATGAATTTTTTAGCGAGTTAAAACAGCTAAAAGGTTTAGCTCAAATTAAGTATTATTTAAAACATATCATGTTTGATCAAGTGCCTGATGTCATAGCGGTTTTAAACGAAGTATTAGAATCGTTTAAGGCTGATGTCATTATTAGCGATACCTTTATGATTGCAGGTAATTGGATGACAGAATTGAAAGGCATTCCCAGC
>ENA-OSET01004751-OSET01004751.1-sediment-metagenome-genome-assembly--contig:-NODE-4751-length-11848-cov-2.930337_pt1 | contig 11848 bp, 3 predicted proteins | sample MGYA00237882_ERZ534229 | MGnify/ENA primary metagenome ERZ534229 (study PRJEB26408, sample SAMN06266212) | sediment metagenome | isolation source: Hudson Canyon methane seep mesocosm | place: USA:Hudson...
TTATTCGATGATGTTATCACTACCTTCGTCAATAATGGGACTGAATATTTAATAAGTTATAATGTAAATGATGCTGGCGGCAACGCTGCGATAACACAAAATCGAACCGTTAATGTTGTAACACCAACCACCATTTCCATTGACGCTGAAGCCGCAACGATTGGCGGCTCAGTCTCGGTTGGAAATACTGAACTTTCATTCGAGGGCTCTGGCTATATTGATTTAACAACTGCTGTTGCAGGTGATTTTCTTGAATACGACCTTACCGCATTCGGCGTAGGCTATGACTTAACATTCCGCTTTGCATCAACTGCAAGCACATCTTTAGATATTGTACTCAACGGAAATTTACTCAATAACATCACACTCAACACCACAGGGGGAACCGGTGTCTGGAGCACTACTACTGCAATCTCCATCACACCAGATTCTGGTGCGAACGTTCTCCGAATTAATGGACTTGGGCCTACGGCAATTAATATTGATACCATCACCCTTACACCACAATAGCCGTAATTAATGACAGGTCTGGAGCAAATAACATGATAAAACACTTCGCATCGATCACTCTAATCACCGCATTGCTTAGCGCATGTGGTGGTGGCGGTGGCGACTCAAAATCATCAAAATCTGATAGCACACCCAAAAACAACACACCGGCAAGCAGCGTTCTATCCGGCATATTTGTAGACAGTCCAGTTGCAGGGCTTCGGTTTGAGACCCCCACTCAGTCCGGCTTAACAAATTCAGACGGTGAATTCAATTACCTTCAAGGTGAAATAGTTAACTTTTACCTCGGAAATACCCTGATCGGTAATGCCGAGGGGGCCAACATAATCACCCCCTTCACCCTTGTAGGCATCACCCCGCCCACAGCACAAACCACTATCACGACACAACTAACCCGTATCGAGCATAACAGCTACGATAGAGCAATTAACATTGCAACATTACTGCAGACTTTTGACCTGGATGCTAATCCTGAAAATGGCATTGATCTCGGTAACGCCGACACATTACTGCAAAACATGTCTATTAATTTATTAGTCAAAGCCAGCTTATTTGAGTCTCAAGGCGATTTAAACCAAGCTAAAAATATCGCTAGTATTACCCGCAGCCGTCAATACGGCGATGCCATTCAACACCTATATCAAAGCCTTGACTTAAACGTTGACTCAAACTTAGTCGCTAATTTTGTCTCTAATGTAAACTCGGCCAATAGTGAAGCAATCAGTTACGAATACGACCCCCAAGGCCGACTATCTACACAAAATACAGACCGTAACAATGATGGCGTTGTCGATAGCGTTAAAAACTATGAGTACGATACAAATAACAACGTTACCCACATCACTGATACTGCATCCAGTACCAACGAAGACCTGAGCTACGACAACAGCAATAATCTACTGAGCCGCCAGGTCAATAGCACTGATAATGATAGAGACTTACTTGAATCATATACTTATGAAGACGGCCTTCTTAGCCGCCTAGACCTTGATCAGCAAGATGACGGGGATGTAGAATCATCGACCACCTTCGACTATGATAACAGCGGTAATCTCACTAATTATGCGATAGACCATAATGGGGATGGCACGCCTGACACCAATGCAACGTATACCTATGAAAACGATCTTGTTACGTCTTTTTCAGAAGATAGAGACCATGACGGCACACCAGATACCACTATGACATACAGCTATGACAGTAGAGGAAATCGCATTTCACACACTATCACCAGTTCGATAGCGGGCAGGCCCAGCTCTCTAAGTACATTTGAATTTGACTCTAACAATAATATGACACGCTATGAACGGGATGACGGACAAGACGACATCATCGACTATATCGAATCATACAGCTACGATGGAAACAATAACCGGACTCGCAATCGTCGAGACAACAATGCTGACGGTACCTGGGATTTTCTGGCCGTATATATTTACGATGCCTATGGCAATCGAATTCGCATGATTGAAGACAGTAATGCCGATGGTATTGCAGACAAGACTTGGGAAGGAAGTTATCAAACAGCAGTATTGGAAAACAACTGGAGTGTCATCCTAGAACAACTCTAAGACTCTGCAATCAATACCTCCCAATACACAACTGACAAGTTAATGCTCATTCCGATATGAGACACTATGCATTGCTGCCTCAAAAACCGGATGATGCGTCAAACTCACCCCCAGACAGCCCCTCACGTTAGCAACCTTGCTCTTCGACCAGCCACTGCCGGCCAGAAAGCAACACCTCGCCAACGATAATTCGCTAATCGTGAAGCAATTCAATTTATTAAGAAATAAATTGAATTATCATCAGTTTATTCATGTCTTTAGAACACTTTCCACCTTTCGATATACTTAATATTTTTTTGAGACTTATCAGTCAAATTTGAATATTTCATCAGTTAGTTCATGCTTTTTAACTGAAAATAAAAATGAATTTCCAGTTTGTGTCTACTGGATAGCAGAATAATTCATTTAATATAGCTATATTTCATTCGCCTACCGACACTCTGATCAAATAAAATACACAGAAGCCGGTATGAGAATCGCTTTTTTGCACCCACACGTTATGGATATTCAAATGCCTATAAGAAAATTAGTGGCCACCACCACTACCTTCCTTTTTTTGCTTTTTACTCAACTTACTTATGCTTTACCAGGCGATATCCTAGCGTCATTTTCGATCAACAACGAAGCGGGTGACGGGCGCCTCCCTACAACGCCCCAAGGTATTACCTATTACGACGGGCAACTTTACATAGCGGACTGGGCGACAGATAGAATTTATCGAGTTTATCCTCAGGATGTATACGACACAGATGAAATCACCCTATTATTTTCACCTGGCGACAGCGATTTAAACATTCCCTTAGCCGATGCGAATGACCCACCTATTAATAGTGATGGAACCCCCATTGGCACCTGTGCTAGCGCGACGCCAGCAGGTCAGTATTGTGGCGGTGGCGGCTTAACATTTGCTGAAAACTTTTTGTGGAATGCCAGCCCAATTACCGACGATATTATTAAAATTGACCCTGTAGACGGTGATAATCTTGAAGTAGAAAATGTATTAGCAAGCCTTGCATTTCCTGCTCCCAGCGACATGACATACGATGGAACACACTTTTGGATAATTGATTGGCAAACAAATACAATTAACAAAGTATTAGCTGAGACTGGCGCAATCATTTCAGACATCCCTGGCCCCTCTTCTCTACCTTCTTTTGCTGACAACCCCTCTGTCACTAATGCAAGACCTTATGGTATTACCTGGGACGGTCTAGCGTTATGGGTAAGTGATCGCAGCGATTTAATGATTTACCGTGTTGACCCCGTTACTGGAAGCATTCTCGCCCAATTTGCCTCACCCGGCGCTAACCCGAAAGGTTTAGCATGGGACGGAGAATTTCTATGGCACGTAGATCAAACAACACAAACTGTTTATAAGCTTGAAAGTGGTGTTATTCCGTTTGGGCTAGTAGGCTGTATTGAGAAAAACGGTATTGGTGTTACTGGCGACGTTCTTTTAACGCAAACTGCTGACCCTGATCAAGCTGCTTCTACAGATTCAGATGGCTGCTTCGCATTCCCAAGCTTCACTTCCGGCGTCCCCATTCAGGTAAAAGTCAATGAATCTGGCGTCGATGAAAAACCCGTCATCACACTTAACGAGACAAATGGCAGCACCGATGTCACTTTAGTGGTAGGTGATACCTATGCTGAACCTGGCTATGTCGCCATGGACACTGAAGACGGCGACATTTCTGCCGGCGTAGTTGCCGTTCCGGATGTCATTAATACCCCCACATTAATCAACACAACGATTCCCGGACCAGCCGAAGGCTACCCTGTTACGTATAATGTTGTCGATTCTGCCGGCAACCTTGCCGACGAACAAACTAGAACGGTCTACGTACTAGAAGTAGATGTGGTTGCACCCGTTATTACCTTGATAGGCGCTAGCCCGTTTAACGTTGAACAAGCATCAGCTTATGTTGAACCCGGTGCCACAGCGTCAGATAACAGAGACGGTGACATTAGCGCCAACATTACTGTTACTGGCACAGTCAACACTGCTTCTGCTGGCACCTATACACTTTCATACAACGTATCAGACGCAACAGGAAATGCAGCAACAACCGTTACAAGAGATGTCATTGTTGCTGACACCACCATTCCAGTTATTACCTTAACCGGCTCAAGCCCGCTCACTATAGAAAAAGGCGCGATCTATTCTGATCTTGGCGCAACCGCCAATGACAATATCGATAACGACATCAGTGCAAGCATCGTCACTACTGGTTCCGTCACGACCGATACAGTTGGTAGTTACATTTTAACCTATGACGTTTTAGATCTGTCCGGCAATGCAGCGGCCACTGTGACACGAACAGTCAACGTCGTTGATACCAATATTCCCGTCATCACATTAATAGGAGCAAGCCCTTATAATCAGGAGTTAAATGGCACATTCACTGACCCTGGCGCCACGGCTACTGACGTTCCTGCTGAAGATCTAACAGCGTCTATCGTCAAAACCGGCTCAGTTGATACAAGCATAGCTGGTACATATGTGCTTACTTATAATGTAACAGATACTGTCGGTAACATAGCATTAAGCGTAACGCGAAGCGTTGTAGTTGCTGATACTGGCGCGCCAACCATTACATTAATTGGCGACAATCCACTTGCTCATGAATTAGGAAATACTTATGTAGAGCAAGGCGCAAATGCGACAGATGCCATTGACGGAGATGTAACTGGCAGCATTATCATTACGGGTGATACGGTCAATGGAAGTGCAACTGGTACTTATAATGTTACTTACAACGTAGTTGACTCCGCCACTAATCCGGCCCCCACTATCACAAGAGTTGTCAACGTCAGCGACACGACACCGCCACTGATCACATTACTCGGTAGCACCACAGTTTTGCACGAACTTCAAACCAACTACACTGATGCTGGCGCAACTGCGACTGATAATACTGACAATGATATTACAGCCAATATTGTTGTCGGAGGTGATACCGTCACCCCTAACGTCATCGGCGTATATACAATCACATACAATGTCAGTGATGCTGCGTTAAATGCTGCGGCCCCTGTCGTACGTATTGTCGACGTAGCAGACCGAACTGCTCCTATCATCACATTACTTGGCGCCAACCCTTTAAACCATGAAGTCGGCACAATTTTTGTTGATCCTGGCGCAACAGCATCGGATGCAATTGATATAGCAGTCAACTCAAAAATTGGCGTCACAGGTACTGTTGATCCCAATACAATTGGCACATACATACTTACTTATAACGTCTCTGATGATGCGGGCAATGCTGCAACCACGCTTACAAGAACCGTCAATGTTGTTGATACTGGTGCACCCACAATCACTTTAATTGGTGACAACCCAATTCTTCATGAGTTACAAACTACATTCACCGACCCTGGCGCGACAGCCTCCGATGCCGCAGATGGCGACTTAACATCAAGTATTGTGCCTACCGGTACTGTAGATTCAAATACCATTGGTACCTATACACTCACTTATAACGTAGCCGACTCTCAAACCAATGCAGCTCCGACAGTCACGCGCGACGTCATCGTTGCAGATAGAACCGCACCGATCATTACCTTAACAGGTAGTAGTACGGTCAATGTTGAGCAAGGTGGAACTTATGTCGATGCAGGCGCTACTGTCAGCGACGCTATTGACACCGGACTAACTGTCACAGCAGTGGGCTCAGTTGATGCCAGCACTTCAGGAACATACATATTAACCTATGATATAAGCGATACCGCGGGCAATGCCGCCATTCAAGTTTCCAGAACCGTCATAGTATCCGACACGACCATCCCCGTTATCACTTTGCTTGGAGCGAACCCCCTCACTCATGAAGTAGGTACCGTATTTGTCGACCCTGGCGCAACTGCTGCAGATAATATCGATCTCGACATTACTGCTAACATTGGTGTCACCGGAATTGTTGATGCTGGAACGGTAGGTACTTACAGCCTGACTTACAATGTCAACGACTTATCTGGCAATGCTGCTAGCACTATCACAAGAACAGTAAATGTTGTCGATACAGGCGCACCAAGCATCGCACTATTAGGTGCAAGCCCATTAAATCATGAACTCAACACCGCATTTACTGACCCCGGTGCCACCGCATCAGATGCAGCTGACGGAGACCTAACTGGTTCTATCATTACCACAGGCACTGTAGATCCAAACACAGCCGCCAGCTATACACTTACTTATAACGTAACGGACTCACAAAGCAACCCTGCCACTACGGTAACAAGAACAGTAATCGTTGCAGATACCACCGCACCGATCCTTACTCTCAGCGGTAGTAGCACAGTGAATGTCGAACAAAATGGTACCTACACTGAGTTAGGAGCAACGGCTACCGATGTGATCGATGATGACACCGCCCTCACTGCTACTATTTCCATTGGCGGGTCAGTGAACGTCACTGTTGGCGGCACATATATCCTTACTTATAACGTGTCTGATCTAGCTGGCAATAGTGCAGTCGCAGTCACTAGAACAGTCATTGTAGCCGACACAATCATCCCTGTTATCACACTGACCGGTGCAAACCCCTTAAGCCATGAAGTCGGTACAATATTTACCGACCCTGGCGCGACTGCTGTTGATAATCTTGACGGAGACAAAAGTGCAAATATTAATGTTACCGGAACAGTAAACGCCAATGTCGTTGGCGCATACATTCTTTCGTACAATGTAAGCGACCTTGCTGGTAACAATGCAGTCACCGTAAATAGAACAGTAAATGTGGCCGATACAGGTGCTCCAACCATTACAATAACCGGTTCTAACCCACTCAATCATGAATTGAATACCACCTATACCGACTTAGGCGCAACCGCTTCTGATGTTGTCGATGATGATACAACCCTAACGGCTGCGATTGTTGTCGTAAATAATGTCAATTCAAGTCTTACAGGGACATATACCGTTACTTATGATGTCACTGATTCTGGCGGCAACCCTGCTGCACAGCAAACCAGAACGGTTAACGTTGGTGACTTTACCGCTCCGATTATTACGCTCACTGGTAGCAGTAATATTAATGTTGAATTAGGCAGCAGTTACACCGAACTAGGTGCGACCGCTAGCGATAACATTGATGGAGTATTGACCTCCAGTATTGTTACCTCAGGTGCTGTAGATCCACTCACTGCAGGCTCCTATATTATCAGTTACGACGTAGTAGATGCTGCTGGCAATTCAGCAGTTCAAGTCACCAGAACAGTCACAGTTTCAGACACCACCATTCCTATTATCACCCTACTGGGCAGTGCAACTATCAACCACGAACAAGGTACCGCATATAGCGACCCCGGAAGTAGCGCAACCGACAATACAGACGGCGACATCACCGCAAATATCACTATATCCGGCATTGTAGATGCAACAGCTGCAGGCACTTATATATTAAGCTACAACGTATCAGATGTAGCAGGTAATAATGCTGTCACCGTCACCCGAACGGTAATAGTTGCTGACACTATTATCCCTGTATTAACGCTTACCGGTGCAACCCCCTTTAATCATGAACAAGGTACGACCTACACTGATTTAGGCGCATCAGCAAATGACTCAGTTGATGGTGATATATCAGTAAGTGTTGTGGTAACAGGAACTGTCGATGGCAACGTGGCTGGAAGCACTACCCTTACTTACAATGTGTCAGACACTGCAGGAAATGCTGCAACAGCTATTACCAGGAATGTCATTGTTGCCGACACCACACCACCATCGATAACCTTGCTGGGCAGCACACCTATCACACATGAACAAGGAGCACCCTACACGGATGCTGGCGCAACTGCATCTGACCTCGTAGATGGTACTGTTACCGCGAGTATAGTCATGACTGGCAGTGTCGATGTAAACACCGCAGGAATCTACATTTTAAGCTACAACGTATCTGACTTAGCAGGTAATGCGGCCACGACAGTTACACGAACAATAACCGTTGCTGACACCACAATCCCTACCCTTACCTTAATTGGCAGCATCATCGTTAATCATGATCAAGGTGTCATATATACTGATGCAGGCGCAAGCGCGAATGATAATATTAATGGCGATATAACAGTTGATATTGTGGTAACTGGCGCTATTGATATTGACTTACCCGGCACCTACACCCTGACCTACAACGTGAATGACGCGTCAGGCAATGCGGCTACTGCAATTACTAGAGACGTGATCATTTCGGATACAACAATACCCGTTATCTCCCTTACCGGTAATGCAACCGTTAATATAGAGCAAGGTGGTAGTTACACAGATGCTGGCGCGACAGCATCTGATGATGTTGATGGCAATGTCACCGGCAGTATTGTCGTATCCGGCGACACAGTCGATCCTGCAACTTCTGGTACATACATTATTCGTTATGACGTATCCGATATAGCATTAAATGCAGCTACGCAAGTAACGAGAACCGTCACTGTCGCAGATACGACTATCCCGGTCATCACTTTACAGGGCATTACACCAACGAATCATCAACAAGGCACTGTCTACACAGATGCGGGCGTGACAGCGTCAGACAATATAAACGGAGACATTAGCATCAATGTGGTAACGACAGGCACTGTCGACGCAAATACTGCTAACACATATACACTAACCTACAATGTTTCAGATGGTTCTGGCAATGCAGCCCTAACCGTCACTAGAGATGTTATTGTTGCCGATACAGCGCCACCGGTCATCACGCTATCAGGCAGCACCCCCGTCAGTCATGAACAAGGCGATGCCTACTCTGATGCTGGTGCGACCGCATTAGATACTGTTGATGGCGATGTCAGTATTAATATCGCTGTAACAGGTGCTGTAGTCACAGGTACAGCAGGAACATATATCTTAAGTTATAACGTTTCTGATGCAGCCACCAATGCCGCTACAACCGCAACTAGAACAGTCAATGTTGCTGACACTACCATTCCAGTAATTACAATGAGTGGTGCTGCTACCGTTGACCATACTTTAGGCCAATTATTTGTTGACCCTGGCGTAAGCGCACTTGATAACATCAATGGCGACTTATCTGGCAGCATTGTGACATCCGGCACACTCGATATTAATACTGCTGGCACTTACGTCCTTAGCTATGACGTTGCTGACCTCTCTTCGAATAATGCTGTAACGGTAAATCGTACCGTTAATGTTGTTAGCCCTACGACCGTCACTGTTGACGGTGGGACAGCCACCATCATTGGCGCGCATTCAGTAGCGACAGCCAACGCAGGGTTTACTGGTTCAGGTTACATACTTCACTCCGGTGAAGGGTCTATCGAATATACCTTCACTTCGTTTGGTGTTCCGTATGACTTATCTGTACGATTTGCGCTCGATTCAGGTGACAGACCGCTTGAAGTCATCCTTAATGGCACATCTCTAGGTAATCTTTCGTTCCCTGCGACAGGCGATTTCGCAACTTGGGGCACAACAGCAAATTTTGCACTTACACCTTTATCTGGAATAAATACCATTCGACTACAAACAACCGGCTCCAGTGGCGCTAATGTCGACCAACTTACATTGACACCTCAATAAAGATGACATTAAAAGGAGTCAACGGTATGCATAAACACATTATTCCAATGATCTTGGTCACGACACTTCTCTCAGCCTGTAATGGTGGTAGCGGTAGTGATGACGAAAAAGACAAACCCTTAGACACCTTGACTGGTGTCTTTGTAGACAGTCCAGTAGCTGGCTTGCAGTATAAAACTAAGACTCAATCAGGTTTAACAAATGAACTTGGGGAGTTTGAATATGTTGAAGGCGAATCTATTACATTTTATCTTGGCGACACCGAGTTAGGCGTTACCCTTGGCACAAGTGAAATAACACCCTTTAGTTTATTTGGCTTAACGCCGCTGAGCACAGAGTTTGAAATAAGCGACGCCCTTAGCGGAAGTGATGTGAATAGTTATGATCGCGCCATTAACGTTGCGACCTTATTACAAACATTTGATGTCGATGGCAGTCCTGAAAATGGCATTGACCTAGGCTCCAGCCACTCTACGCTAAAAAATCATAAAGTTTCACTACATACAAAAGCACGAAATTTTGAACTTCAGACAGACTTTACTCACGCTAAAACTATAGTCGGATCAACTAGCAATATTACGTTTGGCAGCGCCATTCAACATATGTATAACAGCTTGGATATAACCATCACATCTAGCCTGACCGCCACGTTCATTTCGACACAAAACAAGGAACAACTTGAGGCCGTGAGTTTCGAGTATGATGCTAATGGCAACCTAACAACAGAAAACACAGACTCAGATAATAACGGTGAAATCGATACAAGCAAAACATTTAGTTATGGCAGCAATGGAAAGGTATCACGTATTACTAACTCTAAAAGCAATACGACTGAGACCTTAAGTTACGATGAACAAGATAATATAAACGCCAGAACAACCGAGTCAGGTTCAGGTAACACTACCCGTGAGAATTACCACTATACAAATAACAAGCTAGCCCGCTTTGAACTGGACCTGGAAGACAATGGTTCAATTGAAAAAATTACCCATTATTTTTATAACGACAATGGCGACATAACCCACTATCAAGTCGACAACAATGGCGATGGCATCATAAACTCTATCGCAAACTATACTTATTTGAATGCTATTTTATCGACATTCACTGAAGACAGTAATAATGATGACGCACCGAATATTCAGATTCAGTATACCTACGATAATGAGGGTAATAAAACAGCTCAAACTAGCGAATTTGACCCTGACGGATCAGTCATATCAATATCAACTTTCACCTATGACAACCAAAACAACCCACTACGCTACGAACAAGATCGCGATATGGACGGCTCAGTAGACTACGCAGAACTATATACCTACGATAGCAACAACCAGCGCACTCAGTATCAGCGTGATATGGATGGCAATGGCTCATGGGACTTTGTCGCGCAATACGTTTATGACATTAATGGTCAACGTATCAAGATGATTGAAGATAGTGACGGTAATGGCATTGTCGATAATGTTTGGACGGGCGAATACCAGCCAGCGGTATTAGAAAACACTTGGGATGTTATTTTAAGCAAGCTATAAGTCACTTCACTTAAAACTAAACACGCCCGATTTTATCGTACAGATTCATCGCATAAAAAAACCTGCCGAAGCAGGTTTTTTTATGCGAGCAAAACCAGTTAATTAAAACTGATCAGCTGCCAAGCTCATCATATCTTCACTACCTGAACGAACTGATTCAGCAAGAGAAACAGTCTTAGGTAATAAACGGCTATAGAAAAACTTAGCCGTCTTGATTTTTGACGCATAGAATTCATCTTCACTTACTTTAGGCGCTGCAGTTTTAACCATTTTTGCCCACATATAGGCGTAAGCGGTTAAACCAAATAACTCTAAATATTCAACTGAAGCCGCACCGATCGCATTTGGATCACCTTTGACACTGTTGATGACCGCTTCCGTCACATCACTAAGACGCTCAACCGCAGCCGATAATGGCTTAAGAAACTGAGATAGAGCCGCATTATCTGTTTCAGCTTCGATAAATCCAGCTATTTCAGTCGCAAATACTTCATAAAAACGACCGTCATTAGCAACAATTTTACGTCCCATCAGATCCAATGACTGAATGCCATTTGTGCCTTCATAAATTTGCGTAATACGCACATCTCTAACTAACTGCTCTTGTCCCCATTCACGAATATAGCCGTGACCACCAAATACTTGCTGACCTGCAATACAAACATCTAAAGCACGGTCTGTTAAAAAAGCCTTAGCAA
>ENA-OSET01004755-OSET01004755.1-sediment-metagenome-genome-assembly--contig:-NODE-4755-length-11842-cov-7.158861_pt1 | contig 11842 bp, 9 predicted proteins | sample MGYA00237882_ERZ534229 | MGnify/ENA primary metagenome ERZ534229 (study PRJEB26408, sample SAMN06266212) | sediment metagenome | isolation source: Hudson Canyon methane seep mesocosm | place: USA:Hudson...
GCGCGGCTGTTTTGGCGGTTGTTCATTTTGTTCGATTACAGAGCATGAAGGGCGAATTATTCAAAGTCGTTCAGAAGGTTCTATTATTCAAGAAATTGAGGCTATTCGCGATACTTCCCCTAATTTTACCGGCAATATTTCTGATTTGGGTGGGCCTACTGCGAATATGTATCGTTTGGCTTGTAAAGATGAAAAAATTGAAATGGCTTGCCGTCGGCCTTCGTGTGTATTTCCTGGTATTTGTGAAAATTTAAATACCGACCATACACCGTTGATTAAATTGTATCGACGGGCGCGTGCTTTACCTGGCATTAAAAAGATCCTGATTGCTTCAGGCTTGCGTTATGACCTTGCCGTTGAATCACCAGAATATGTTAAAGAATTAGTGACGCATCATGTCGGAGGGTATTTGAAAATTGCCCCAGAACATACCGAAGAAGGGCCGTTATCTAAGATGATGAAGCCGGGTATGGGGACTTATGATCGCTTTAAGGAAATGTTCGAGAAATATTCCAAAGAAGCAGGGAAAGAGCAGTATTTAATTCCTTACTTTATTGCCGCACATCCGGGGACGAAAGATACCGATATGCTTAATCTTGCTTTATGGTTAAAGCGTAATGGTTTTAGAGCTGATCAAGTGCAAGCATTTTTGCCATCGCCCATGTCTATAGCTACTGCGATGTATCATTCGGGTAAAGATACTTTAAGCAAAGTGAGTCGTAGTGCATCGGATATGTCGATTCCTAAATCGATTAAGCAGCGTCGTTTGCATAAGGCTTTCTTGCGTTATCATGATTCCAAAAACTGGCCCTTATTACGCGAAGCATTAAAGAATATGGGGCGTGCAAATCTGATTGGTAACGGTAAGCAACACCTCGTTCCGAACTGGCAACCTAAAGAAGGGGGTAAGGTTGATAAGGTCATTAATAAGGGTAAAAGTTTTAGAACGCAACGGACAGAAAATAATCAGCGCCGGGCACCTACTAAAAAATATAAAAAAAGATAAAAAACCTTTGCAATTTATACAGAACGTCTTATAATACTCGCTCTTTAGCTGGTGTAGCTCAATCGGTAGAGCAACTGATTTGTAATCAGTAGGTCGCGGGTTCGATTCCCATCACCAGCTCCATATTTAAAAACCTGTTACAGGAATGTGACAGGTTTTTTTTTGTCTTTTAGAAAGTGCGTTTAGCAGTGACTTTTTGATAGATAACTATGGTATGTTTTTAACAAAGTATACTGCCTCCACTTTATTATCAATATGACTTATTATGTTTTTTACTATTAAAAAATACACAAGCTTTACTATTTGTATTGTAATAGCTGTAACGCTTAACGCATGTACTACGACAGGCATTGCACAGAAAATCACTGATCAAGCTGTTGTCAGTTGGGGGGTAGATGAAGGAATTAAGCGCCTGGAGGAGTCACAATATAAAGTCGATTTTTTTAAGTTAGCTAATCATTTTGAAAGCCAGAATAATAAGCTGTTTTGTGGGCCCGCATCTGCAGCTATTGTGCTTAACGCCTTACGGGTACGTAATAGTGCTATTCGTTTGCCAGAAGATAAGAGTCTATTAAATGACTCGGATCAGAAATTTATTGCTGCGAGTGAAAAATGGAGTCCGCTTTTTCAGCGTTACACGCAAAATAATCTTTTTATAAAAAGCCCTAAATCGAGAGCTTTAGTTTTAGGTGAAGCGTTGAATGATGTAAAAGGTACTGTGCTTATTGGAAGTAGTGGTAAAGCGAAAAAAGATCGAGGCTTTCAGTTACGGCAATTTGGGAGGTTATTCACTGCGCATGGGTTAAGCACTAAAATAGTCGTTGTTCAGCAAAGCATGAGCGATCAAGAGGTTAAAGCAGAGTTAATGGCAAACTTAAGAGCCGCGAATGATTATGTCATTATCAATTATAAGCGCAAAGTTTTAAACCAACCTGGCGGCGGCCACCTTTCACCTTTAGGTGCATATCATAAGGCGTCGGATTCATTTTTAGTTATGGATGTTACACCGAATAAAGCTGATTGGGTTTGGGTGAAATCTGAGTTATTGATTAGCGCAATGCGCACTTTTGATACAGTAGAAAATCGAGGATATTTATTGCTGAGTGAGGGAATTGAATAAGCTCCTATATTTTCCAAAGCTGAGATCAACTTTCATTGCGCAGAATCTGATACGGCATCAAGTGTATCCCTTCACTGAGTAATGAAATGCCAATTTCTTCATGTAATCCCAAAGTATTACGCTTGGCGACATGTAGCGGTACATTAATGCTAATCGTAGTGTCTAGTTTTTTGTCGACCTGTACTCGTAAGTGGGCTAAGCCGCTACTTTCCATATATTCAGTAATTTGACCTTGCAGCGGGTTTTCCTTGTTACCGTTAGAGGGCCGGCCGCGCCTATGCAATAAAATATTGGCCGATTGAATCATCCAGCAGACGCGCTCATTGATTGCGAATTGTTCTTGGTATGTCGCTTCGATTAGGATGCCTCGCCAGCGTAAGTGTGTTTTTTGCTTAGCTTGATCGTGGGCGATGACCAGCGCGGTAAATAAATTTTGCTGGTCCATTAAGCGTGCGATGGTTGCGCTTTTGGGGTGAGCAGCGACAAATTCAGGGGTGCCAGTTTGTAGGATTTCTCCCTTATGCAATAGTGCGATACGGTCGGCTAGTAAGGTTGATTCATCTAAGTCATGAGTGACTAAAATCATGGGCATGGATAATGATTCTCTGAGTACTAGTAGTTCGCGGTAAAGCTTGCGCCGAGTGACTTGATCAACAGCAGAAAAGGGCTCGTCGAGTAATAAGACTTTGGGCTGCCTAGCTAAGGCTCGAGCGACTGCAACGCGTTGTTGTTGGCCTCCAGATAGATTTTTCGGATAACGTCGTTCTAAGCCTTCTAGGTGTACTTTTTTGAGTAGTTCAAGTGCTTGAGTTTGGCGCTGTTGCTTAGGTAGGTGGCTAATGGCTTGTTGAATATTTTCCAACACTGTCATATGTGGAAACAAGGCATAATTTTGAAATACCAAGCCAACATGGCGTTGATGCGGGGCTAAAAAAATATTCTGTACGCTGTTTTGCCAGATTTCATTCTGACAAATAATAGTAGCGTTTTGTGCTTGATATAAGCCGGCAATAGCACGTAAAACTGTGGTTTTACCGCTGCCAGATGGGCCAACTAGGGCAAGCAACTCCCCTGATTTACAGTCTAATTGTACTGATAGAGGAATGGGCGCTGCTTGTTGTAGCGTGATATGAATGCCTGAATCAGTCATGTGTACGTTCGCTACGTGCTGATAGCCAATAAGTGAAAGAGATAGTCAACATTGAGAAGAGTAATAAGCTAAAGGACATAATGGCTGCAGCATGATCATCGAAGGATTGCACGCGGTCATAGATAGCAATGGCGATGGTTTGTGTCTCGGCGGGGATGTTACCACCGACCATTAAGACAATGCCAAATTCACCTAGGGTATGTGCGAAACACATTACCATGGCAGAAATGATACCTGGCCAAGCCAAAGGTAGTTCAATTTTCCATAGCACCAAGCTGGGTCTCATGCCACAGCAAGCCGCAGCTTCACGAATCTCACGCGGAATAGCTGCAAAAGCACGCTGCATGGGGTGAATGGCAAAAGGCAGGTTAAAAATAATAGAGGCAAATACTAGGCCTTGGAAATTAAAAATCAATGTTGCACCAAAGGTATTAACCAACCAAAGTCCTAGTCCTTGATTTGGGCTGAAAGCAACCAAGAGATAATAGCCGAGAACGGTAGGTGGGAGTACCAAAGGTAAAGCTAATAAGGTCTGCAGTAAGGACTTCCCCCAAAACTGCCGATATGCCAGCCAGCGGCCTAATAGGATGCCGGTAGGTAGCAAAAATAGCAAGGTTACAAAACTTAATTTTACCGATAAGGCTAATGCTTGCCAGTCCATAGAAATACTCAGGGTAGGGTGTAGCCATGGCGAGATAAAATGCCACGGGCTTTTTCTTGTAATAGATAATGGAAAAATAATTTGGCAGTATCGCCTGCATTATTTAATAGCACTGCAGTTTGTTGTAGTGGTTGGTGTAGTGCACCAGGTATTAATAAGTAGCGTACGCGATTTTTTAAGGTGGGTGCGAGTGCTAAAGAATAAGAGACTAGACCGACTTGGGCTGCCCCAGAGCTGGCAAATTGAGTCGCTTGTGCTGCATTTTCAGCTAAGATTAAATGAGGCAGAATAGTGTCCCAAAGCTGTTGTTTTTGTAATATTTCACGAGCGGCAATGCCAAAGGGAGCATGCTCAGGGTTAGCAATGGCTATGCGCTGTAATTGCCCCGATTGTTGTGCTTGTTTAAGTCCGTTTAACTGCTCGTCGAGTATTAAGCCTGAGCCAATATGAGTGAGTAAAGCTAAACGCCCTAGTGCAAAAACTTGCCCTCGGTCTAAGGTTTTGTGTTGTTGATAAAGCTGTACGACATATTGAGCATTTGCAGATAAAAACAATTCAAACGGCCCGCCTTGTTGAATCTGGCGCGTAAGGTTTCCCGATGAGCTGTAACTGATATGTAGTGTTTTCCCGGTCTCTTGATGAAAGGCTGTTGAAATTTCTTCTAATGCAAATTTAATATTGCTGGCTGCGGCAATAACGGGGATTTCAGCCGCTCTTAAAATAGGCGAGAGGAGCATTAACAAAAAACAACTTCGTGCTAATTGTTTTGTTAGTAAGGATAATTTCATGTGCTGCTACTTATGGCACAATTTTATAACAAGGTACGTAAGTTTTACCTGGCAACTTCATTCGGTGCTGACTAACAAAAGCGGTTAACAAGGCATCAATTGGCGCTATAACTTCTGTATCGCCACTGATTTCAAAATGGCCGTGCTGTTCTATGGAGCGAATGCCTTCATCTTTGACATTACCGGCGACTATGCCAGAAAATACACGTCGCAGATTGGCGGCTAACAGGTGTTTCTCTTGATTTTTATGTAATGCTAAGCTAGCCATATTTTCATGTGTAGGCTGAAAAGGCTGTTGAAATTCAGTGTCGATTTTTAAGCCCCAATTAAAATAATAAGCATCAGTTTTACTTTTGCGAAATTCTCGTACTTGACGGATTCCCAGCTTCATTTCTCTGGCTACTCTAGCGGGATCGTCGATAATGATTTTATAGCGTTGCTGAGCTTCGAAGCCTAAAGTATTTCCGATAAACTCATTGATCTGATTGAAATAGTCTGCCGCAGTGCTAGGGCCAGCAAAGATCAGTGGGAAGGGCATTTCTGCATTTTCAGGATGCAATAAAACTCCCAATAAATAGAGGATTTCCTCAGCTGTACCAGCGCCACCAGGAAAGACAATAATTCCGTGCCCAGTGCGCACGAATGCTTCGAGGCGTTTTTCTATATCCGGCAAAATAACTAGGTCGTTAACGATAGGATTTGGAGATTCGGCAGCGATAATCCCTGGTTCGGTGATGCCGATGTAACGTCCATTAGTAATGCGCTGTTTTGCATGGCCGATTGTTGCGCCTTTCATTGGGCCTTTCATCGCTCCAGGACCGCATCCGGTACAAATATCCATGTTACGTAAGCCTAGTTCATAGCCTACTTTTTTGGTATACACATACTCGTCGCGGGAGATCGAGTGCCCGCCCCAGCAGACGACAAGTTTTGGAACGGTGCTTTGTTGAATAATATTCGCATTGCGCAAAATATGAAATACCGCATTGGTGATGCCTTCCGAACTTTGCAGATCAAATTTTGGGTTATCATTAATCTCATCGCTGACGTAGACAATATCGCGCAATACAGCAAACAAGTGTTCTCGGATCCCTTTAATCATTTCGCCATCGACAAAAGCAATGGCTGGAGCCGAAGTTAGTTCTAGTTTAATGCCACGCTCTTCTTGAATAACTTTGATAGCGAAGTCGCTGTAACGCTCCAGTAGCTCTTTGCCATCATCCGAATCACTGCCACAATTTAAAACGGCAAGGGCGCAATTATGCAACAGTCCATACAAACCGCCCTGGCTGGTATCTAATAACTTATTAACTTCAGTCCGCGACAGAACGGCTAAATGACCGTCGGGGGAAATGCGTGAATCTATAGTATATTCTTTCATTGGCTTGTGGCGCGTTTGGTACTGTCTATTGGCAATAGTTTACACGTATTTATCAAGTCAGTGTTTTGATAAATAACTATAGGGAAGTTTTAAAATATTAAAAAACGCTTATAATGATCAAGACGATAATAAATGAAGGAGCTAACGAATGAAAAAAGTTATTTTAATCCCCTTATTAAGCTCAGTTTTATCTTTAATGGTAAGTCCTGCATTTTCGGCAGGTGGTCATGGTGGCGGTGGTAATGGCGGTAAAGGAGGGAGTGCTAGCGCTTGTAAAACGACAGTAATTTCTCAGACGAAGCCAAAGCATTTAGCAACGGTTGCGCCTCAATCAGAATTTTCCTTTTGGGTAAAAGGTATTAAGAACCCAGATGTAGTTGAAGTGACAGCGAAAAAAATTCCTGTAGAGCTAGTAGTAGAAGATAAAGAGCATTTTTTCTTGTTTACTGGGAAATTACCAGAACAACTAAAAGGTACAGCAGCTCGTATTCACGTTGAAGTAAATTATAAGAAATGTCCAGCCGAAAAAGGTTGGTTGTTGAAAATTTCTGAATAAAATGTAAGCTTAAAGAGCTGAGTTACTCGGTTCTAAAACGTGCTTTATGTTAAGCCTTGTTATATTAATTTATAACAAGGCTTTTTTATTGTCTGGCATGTCAGTAATTTGTCATTAATATTGTGCTAACCTATATTTAATTGGGAAAGCGTATTTTGTTAGTCTATTTTTTATCTTTACTCAATATAAAACAACATCCTAGATTTTAAATAAACCACTTAATATGGAGAAAATAATGCAATATTTAACAAAATATTTTAAGCAAATCCTGATTTTCTTAGTTCTTGCTATTTCACTGCCTTCATTATTTGGTATTAATAATGCTGGTCAGCGCACGTTGGTTCAATACCCGAATGGGACTTTAGTTGTGCAGTTTGAACCGGGTATTTATATGCAATTGTTTGGCAGAACAACCGTTTATAACGATGTGATTACTTTTGATTTTGATAAAGTAAAGTCTATTGAAGATGCCAGTATTAATCAGCAGGGTATTTCGGTGCGTTATCAGGATGGCGGAACGGGAACTATTTATGGTAAAGCACGGTTGAATTTACCTAATGATGAACCGACCATGATCATTGCGCATAAAGCATTCCGTAGTAACCAAGGGATTTCTCATAAATTAATTAAAACAGTGACCGAAGAAAGTATGAACCTGACTGCAGGCTTGATGACTTCTGAGGAAGCTTACACTGAAAAAAGAGGGACATTTACCGAATGGTCACGAGATCAGGTTCAGAATGGTAAATATAAGACTGAGCTGAAGCAAATTGTACTCTCTGAAGAAAGTACCGGAAAACAAATTGTGCGCAATATCCCTGTGATTGCTTATAACGAAAAAGGCTTGCAGATTCATTTAGACAGTGATTTAAAAGCTTATGGCGTGACCGTTTCTGGCTATCAGATTACTGACTGGAACTTTGAAGCAAAAACGTTAAAGCAAATTGCTGCAAAGCGTGAAGCTACCATGGCAATTATTACGGCTAAAGCACAAGCAGAGCAAGCTAAGCAGGAAGCAATAACGGCTGAGGAAAAAGGAAAGGCAGAAGTGATTAAAGCGAGATATGAAAAGGAAGTTGAAAAACAGCGCGCGGTTACTGATGCAGAAAAAATAAAAGAAGTTGCTGTTATCAGCGCCTCGCAAAAGGTAGATGTGGCTACTCAGGGAAGGTTGGAAGCTGAGCAGAAAAAATTAACCGCGGTTGAATATAAGCAAGAACAAATTCTTCGCGGTAAAGGGGATGGAGAATATAAGAGATTGGTGATGAGTGCCGATGGTGCTTTAGAGCAAAAGCTAAAAGCTTGGGTACAAGTTAACCAGCAATATGCGAATGCGATTAGTAAGCAAAAGTGGGTGCCTGAAATTCAAATGGGCAGTTCTGAGCAAGGGTCGGGGAATTCAGCTAATGATTTATTAAGCTTATTTCTCGCAAAAACGGCTAAAGATATTAGCCTAGATTTAGGTATTTCAGATAAAAAGCGTAAGTGATGATTTTTTGATAAGTAGATTTGATCGGTCTAGCCTACGATTGAAAGCCGTAGTTTATGAAAACCCTTGTTATTCTTTGAGTTTGTCCAGTCAAGCGCGGGCATCAACTTGACTGGGGATCCATAGTGTATTTATGGATTCTCGGTTAAAGATTTCGGGAATGGTGGATATTACAGTGATTATTTATTGGGGTTGGTATTATTGTAAGAGCTAACCCTATTTCGCATTACTAGGAGACATTTTTGAAGCAATCCTTTTATGATCTAAATCATTCTGATTTAGAAAAGGTTCTACATAAGAATAATTTAAATACCTCAGCAGCGGCAATTCTTTTTAATTGGCATTATAAGAAAAAAGAAAATACTCAATGCTATGAGAATATTGCAAAAAGTTCATTGAACTTTTTGCAATATAATTTCGACTTTTCTCTGCCCGAAATCGATACGGTTCATGAGTCAAAAAAAGATCGAACAGTAAAGTTTCTTTTTAAGCTTAAAGACGGTCACAAAATTGAAACCGTGCTTATTCCATTTCATAATAAATATTCTATTTGTCTTTCATCACAGGTTGGCTGTGCAATGAATTGCTCTTTTTGTTTTACGGGAAAACAAGGATTTAAAAGAAATTTGGCCACAAGTGAAATTGTTGGTCAGTTCCTACAGGCTTGGCGTTGGTTAGTGAAAAATAGGCCTGGAGAAGAGAGAATTTTAAATATTGTTTTTATGGGGCAAGGTGAGCCTTTACATAATTTTGATGCTGTCAAAAAAGCGTGCGAAATATTTTTGTCGCAATACGGAGCTTCGATTGGTGTTCAAAAAATTACTATTTCAACGGCAGGTTATATTCCTGGACTTAAAAGGTGGAGCCAGGAAATTCCCGGAGTGAATCTTGCGTTATCTCTTCATTCGCCCTTTGAAGAAAAGAGAAATGAACTTATTCCCATTAATGTTAAATACCCGCTAGATGAAGTGTTGGCATATATTGATAAGATACCTTTAAACAAAAAGCAATTTGTTACTTATGAATATATTCTGATAAAAGGTTTTAATGATTCATCAGATGATGCTAAGGAATTGGGGATGATTTTGGCTGGTAAAAGTGCTTATATAAACTTAATTCCTTTTAACTCATTTCCTGGCTCGCATTACAAGAGTCCGGATTTGGATAAAATTGAAAAGTTTAAAGAAGTTTTAGATACTTTTAAAATTCCGACTTTAATAAGGGGTGTTAAAGGTGATGATGTATTAGCCGCATGTGGACAACTCAACTCTAAAGATTAAATAGCTTTCAAGTGCCAGTGCATGGGGCTGAATCGTAACACCTCAGTATCAATGAGGTATAGATGATTTTTTGCTCGTTATCCTGCATGTTGGTAGCAGGAATCTAAGTTCAGCGTAGATGCTTGACAAAGCTTGTGCTTGATTGAGTGGGCTTTGGGAATTTAGGGGCGTTAGCTGCCCATGAATATTAATTTAGATGGGCTATTTGTCTTGAGGGATTAAGTGGGTGGAGATTGTATCGTTTTGTTTAGTAGGTCAGATGCTAGTACGTAGCGATTTTTGCCTAACCTCTTTGCTTCATACATAGCAGCGTCTGCATATTTTATTAATAAATCAGCCTCATGATGGTCTTTAGGGTATAGGCTGATTCCAATACTGGCACTAATATGGACAATTTGATTCTGTATTAAAAAGTCATCACTCAGTTGATGTAAAACGGAATTAGCGATTTTCTCGGCTGCCTTTATATGTGTAATAGAAGAAAGTATTAGCGTAAATTCATCGCCGCCCATCCGGGCAACGGTATCTTCTTCACGGCAGGATTTGGTAAGGCGATGACTAACGAGCTTGAGTAGTTGATCACCAGCATCATGGCCTAAATTATCGTTGACTGCTTTGAAGCCATCTAAATCTATAAATAACACGGCCAAAGTTTTGAGGTGGCGTTTATTGTGCAAGATTTCTTGTGTTAACCGTTCGTGAAAGAGTAAGCGATTAGCTAGCCCAGTAAGTGGGTCGTGAAAGGCTATTTTTCTAAGGTTTTCTTCTTTTTCTGTTTGTTTAGTAACATCATAAACCGTACAAATGACACTGGCTACTCCTTTGAATTCACTTTTTTGACATTCAATTTTTACTGGGAAGGAGGTGCCTGATCTAGTGTGTCCCATGGGTGGCGATTTATTAAAAGTCAGTATGTCGTTAATGAATAAGCTACTAGGTATGTTATCTGGGTACTGAAAAAGTTGGTTGGCAGCTTGATTACTAAAGATGATTTTTTGCGATTTATTATAAATAATAATGCTTGTTTCTATGGAATTGAACATGGCATTCAGTGCTTGATGATTTTTAGAAGCTAAATGTCTCTCTTTAACCAAGCGCTGGGTAATATAAAAAAAATTAAGTAAGGCCAATATGAGCAATACGGATTGAATCAAGCGTAATAATCGAATTTGTTTGTTTGCTTCTTGTTCAAGCGTTAAGGTCAATTGGTTCATTATATTTAATAAATCAACGCTGTGCAGGCGCGTGCTTTCGACTGCTTTTTCAAGTAGCTGGAGTGTTGATTGTGGGCGGGCTAAGGCGAGTGAAATAGGCGCTTGAAAAACAGCCCAAAGCTGGCGGCCTTGAGTAAGGTGTTCGCGTGCCTGAGCAGATTTAATTGCGGAGATAAAAACAGGTTTATGGTCGCCATCTAAAGTATTGCCGCCCTCCCAAAATGCATTAAGAGTATTGTCAAATAGTTGCAGTGCAGTTTCTAGTTCAGCTTTGTTGCTTTGTTGTTCTGCGCTAGTTTCGCTTAGTTTTACTAGTAATAACGATTTACTAATGCGTTGCGATAGCATACGTTGCCGTCCCGCTAAGTTGATGGCGAGTGTGCTCTTGCTTAGGCTATCAGATAGCCAGTAGTTTATTGACAATGCAGAAATATCAAAAACTATAAAAAGAATAATGGGAAAAAAGATAACGTATTTTTGGTTGCCCATAAACTGACCTAAATAAAAGTGAGGTGATACAGGGTGCTTTAGTTAAACACAGTGTTGTGGGTGATATCTAAATACAATGCTTTAAGCATTATCATCAAATAAAGTTGGTTTATCAAGAGTTGACGGTGCTTGGGTTTTATTTGATGTTTGTTGAGCCGCATTCATATTGCCAGGGGTTAAGCCCTCTGCTTCAAAGCGCGTTGTTAAATAGTTTAAATTATCTTGTATCAGTTTGGTAGTTTTAGCGTCTTCGCTCCAGAAATTGGTATGTACCGCATCATCAAAATACGAAACCTTACAGTGTAGCGTATCTAAATTAGGCGGTGAAAGGGTGATTGTAGCTGACCACGTTTTTTGCTCGGTTTGTTGAGTCTTTTTATGGTTTTTTTCAATCTCGATTCTGACTGAGGTGGTTTGTTTTTTTTCAGTAAACGGTAAGTCCATTACCCATACTTGTTTATTTTGGTCTTCTTGAGGTAATGACTTGAGTTGATTGAGTACCAGTCGAGCTAAAGCGCCTTCTGATTTGCTTTGTAGATCTTTAAGTAGATTCTTAAGCTGATCATCGCTGGCTAGGTTGTTTTTTTCTATTTGAGACTCGTGCTGTAGTGCTTGGACAAATTTTAATAATACCGCTTTAAAGTCTGAGTTAAATGTTAGTTCTGTTTTTTGTTTTGTGTGAGCTAACTTGGCTTCCAGATAAAGGCC
>ENA-OSET01004758-OSET01004758.1-sediment-metagenome-genome-assembly--contig:-NODE-4758-length-11840-cov-3.552835_pt1 | contig 11840 bp, 9 predicted proteins | sample MGYA00237882_ERZ534229 | MGnify/ENA primary metagenome ERZ534229 (study PRJEB26408, sample SAMN06266212) | sediment metagenome | isolation source: Hudson Canyon methane seep mesocosm | place: USA:Hudson...
CGACCTCTTTCTCGTAACCGTTGAACATCAGGGTTGGCTGGCGCTTGGCGAACAAGCCGCCGCCAATCCGACGTTCGCTGGCCTGGCTCCAGCGCTGGTGCGAGACCTCGGGGTTCACATTACTGTAGAACCCGTATTCGCGCGCATTGGACATATTCCAACTGGTGGGCGGCTCTTGGTCTGTAAGGGTTATGCGGACAATCGACTTGATCGATTTGAAACCATATTTCCACGGAACCACCAAACGCAGCGGTGCGCCGTTCTGATTGGGCAAGTCCTTGCCAAAGATGCCTGTGGCCATCAATGTCAGCGGGTTCATCGCCTCATCCAGACGCAGACCTTCGCGGTAGGGCCAGTCCAGCACGCGGTAAGCGGTGCCGGGCATTTCGCTGGGGCGATACAGGGTTTCGAAGGCGACATATTTCGCGCTGCTCTGTACCCCTGCCATGGCCAGCAGATCGGCCAACTCGAATCCGTTCCAGGGCACCACCATCGACCAGGCCTCGACGCAGCGGAAGCGGTAGATCCGCTCTTCGATGGTCATCTCGGACAGGATGTCCTTGAAATCATATTCGCCGGGGCGATCCACCAGACCATCGATGGTCACACTCCAGGGAGAGGTGGTCAGCACATGGGCATTGTCTGCCGGGTCACCCTTGCCGGTGCCAAACTCATAATAGTTGTTATAGCTGGTGACGTCCTCCCAGCTGTTGGGTTCCAGCGCGCCCTCGGCCTGCGCACCGCCTGCCATGGTGCTAAGCCCCAGCCCTGCCATGCCCGCCATGATTTGACGGCGGTTCAGAAATGTACCCCGAGGGGTGACATCAGCGTGGGTCAGGTCATTGGTCCAGCGGTAGGCCATCAAAGGCTCCTTTAATCTCGTTTCGACAGAGATACGCGCCATGGCTTAAAGAACCAAAACATATCCTGTCACGTTTCGGCGACGGGACTGTAACTTGGCATGATCTCGTTCATCGGGCGTGACTGCCCGCCATCCTGCATGATGCGCACATGGCGGCGGCGGATTTGACGCGGTTCGGCCACCCCAACCGAGTGGGCGATGATCTCGACTTCGTGGCTGATCTCGCGGGCGTATTTGGCAACACGGATGTATTTATCCTCGACCACCAACCCTTTTTGGAAACGGCGATCATGGGTGGTGATGCCGGTGGGGCAGGTGTTGCGATTACACTTGAGCGCCTGAATGCAGCCCAGCGCAAACATAAAGCCACGCGCTGAGGTGACAAAGTCGGCCCCCGCCGCCAGCGCCCAGGCCACGTCGCCGGGATTGACCAGCTTACCGGACGAGATCAGGCGAATGCGGTCCTTCAACCCATATTCATCCCGCAGATTGGCAACCATGGGCAGCGCCTCGCGCACTGACATGCCGACCAGATCGATCAGGGGCATAGGCGCCGCGCCAGTGCCGCCCTCACCGCCATCAATGGTGATGAAATCAGGCGCCGCATCGTCGTCGCGGGTTTTGATACAGTCAAACAGCTCGCGCATGACCGCTTCGGAGCCGACAACGGTTTTGATCCCCACCGGCTTACCTGTCACCGCACGGATATGGGTGATCATATCCAGCAGATCGCCAAAATTCTCCATTTCCGGGTGCCGATTGGGCGAGAGGCTGGCTTGCCCCGCCGCAATGCCGCGAATGCCTGCAATCTCATCCGTTACCTTGGCGGCAGGCAGAATACCGCCCTTGCCCGGCTTGGCCCCCTGCGACAGCTTGAGTTCAAACATCCGCACCGCGTCATGGGCGGCGACCTGCTTTAGCTTGTCGTCGTTCAGCCCACCGCGATCATTGCGCACACCGTATTTGGCGGTGCCGATCTGAAACACGATGTCGCATCCGCCCTCCAGGTGAAACGGGCTTAGCCCGCCCTCACCCGTGTTCAGCCAAACGTCGGCCTGTTTGGCCCCCCGGCTTAACGCCTGCACGGCGGGTTTGGAAATGGCACCAAAGCTCATCCCTGAGATATTGAAGATCGAAGGCGCCAGATAGGGCGTGCGTGCGGTTGGGCCAATCTGCAGCGGCGCGGTTTTGGCGCTTTGGTCATCCAGTGGCGGAAACGGAGCATTCACGAAAATCGGTGTGCCGGGCACATTGGCGTTGCGGGTCGAGCCAAAGGCCACCGTGTTACCCTCGCCCGACGAGGCCCGCTTTACCCAATCGCGCTGTGCCCGGTTGAACGGCAGCTCTTCGCGGTCCATGGCAAAGAAGTACTGACGAAAGAATTCACCCAGTTCACTGAACAGATGGCGAAAACGCCCAATTACCGGATAGTTGCGCCGGATGGCATCGCTGGTTTGAAACCGGTCCACCACAAACAATACCGCAACACCCACCGCGACGGCGCCCAGAAAAAATACGAAACTCAGCGCCATGACCTCTATGACGTTTGCTGCAAAATCCATGTAAAATCTCCTGACTAATACCTTTGGCGCGTCCTGGCCGCCGAACATGGACCTGATGTTGGGCGTGTTCGCCTGCCTGCACAAGTCTATGTTGCCTAAGGCGCGCTCAGATCCAGCGCCGGGCTTTGGCCAGCTGATGCAACCCGCAGACCAATAACACCCCAACACCCGAGACAGTCAGCAGCATCGTCCAGCTCAGCTCTTTCATCTGCGCTCCAAGATAGGCCATCAGCACGGTGAACGGCAGGATGCCCAGACCCGTGGTCCAGATAAAGGTCCACAGAGGCACCTTGGTCAGGCCGGCGGCGTAGTTGATCAGGTTAAAGGCAATCACCGGAATAAAGCGGCTGATCAACAGGGCAAGCACACCCCTGTCCTCGGTCCAGTCACTCATCCGGCTGGCCTGTGACGGGGTCAGCCATCCGTGAACAACCTGCTGCCCCAGCCTGCGCGACAGCCCAAAAGCCGCCAAGGCCCCCAGCATGGCCCCCACCCAGATCAACAGGCTCCCCATCAGTGTGCCAAAGACCGCCCCGGCACAAATCGCCAGAATTTCAGCCGGAAAGGGCACGAAACTATGCAGGATCATCAGGACAATCACCGCAACCGGAGCCCAGCTGCCGACGGCCCGCAACTGTTCCGCCAGGGCCTCGGGGGACAATGCATACTCACTGACAACAACGCCGATCGCGCCGCCGATGACCAATAGCAAGGCGACGCCAGCAAACACTATGCGGCGTCGGCTAACCTGTTGCGAGTGATCTTTTGGCTGGGTCATGTCGCTAGATATAGCCAGAAACGCCGCGCTTACCACATGTTACGACCGACGGGCTAACGATATGTGAACCCTGGCGCAGACCACGGCGGCCATTTGGCCATTCGCAGCGGTCACGCCAAAGCGCCCGACTGGGCCGACGGCTCATCAGGGTGTGGCGGTTAATGGCACTGTCTGTTGCTGACTGTGCTGATTATAAATGGCGACGTCGCCAAAACGGGTTTGGCCGGGGATTTTATCCCCCGTGCGTAGATGCATCCCAATAGCGCCTCCGGTCAAACAAAGGCCCTGATCCTGTGCCGGGGGTGTCAGACCCAGCGGTAATCGCGATTGCCGGGAACAATGCTGGCGAAAGACGAAATCGCGGTGAACAGGGCGTGCGGCAGGGCGGCAACAACGGTCATGTTAACAGCCCCATTCCAAACAGCTTGCGTTGATTGCAGCCTCTTCGCATGGTGCACTCAGCGCCTTGGGCACAGTGGCAATAAGCAGGACATCATGAAACAGCTGATCAGCTCTTTGATACTTTTAAGCACAGTGATACTCGGCGGCTGCGCTCAGGCGCCTGTGCCCCTGCACGACCCGGTCGCAGAGCTGACCCAATCCATTGCCGCGCTTGGGCCGGACGTGGACCCGGATGAGGCCCGCCGCGCCGCCGAGATTTCATACAGCTATGCCAGCCAGTTGGCGCAGGATTATGGCGTCACCACCGCGCCGCTGGTGCACAACAGCAAGGTCAACGCTGGCATCAAGGACCGGGGGTTGTGTTATCACTATGCCGAGGACATGCAAGCACGGCTGGATCGCGAAGGGTTCAAAACCCTGGTGATGCTGCGCGCCATTGCCGAGCCCAAGGTTGTTTTTCTGATCGACCACAGCACCGCCGTGATCGCACCGCGCGCAGGGGATATATATGACGGCATCGTTCTGGACGCCTGGCGCGATGGCGGAGCGCTGTTCTGGTCCCCAACGGTTGAGGATACCCGGTACAACTGGGAACCCCGGATGCGGGTGCTGGAAAGGAAGCGGGAGCAGCGGGTGGCTAGGGAGGCGGTTGCGGGGTGATTTTGTACCATATAACGGAAACGTATTGCTTAAATATTTTTGATTTGGATTTGCAGCCTACGAAGAGGGTGACTACTAAACGGCTCAGGAGATATTCTTACCCATAGGCAACAAGGGTGACGCATTCGCCCAAGCGATCCTCGGCATCATGTACGCCCACGATGAAGGTGTTACGCAAAACAGCGTAGAAGCGGTGCGATGGTACAACCTTGCAGCTGAACAGGGCCATGCGCGCACTCAGTCCAATCTTGGGGTCATTTATAATGACGGTGAAGGTGTCCCCCAAAACGCCATGGAGGCGGCGCGGTTGTTCAGACTTGCCGCCGAGCAAGGCTTTGCTTTCGCACAGGGCTTCTTGGAGCCATGTACTCAGAAGGCAAAGGGGTCCCTGTGGATCTTGTCACCGCCCATGTGTGGCTCAGCATCTCGACAGAAAATGGCCTTGAGGCGACGCAGGACTTCCTTGTCGCTTTAGAAAAAAATTTGACGCTGGATGACATTGCACAGGCCAAAAGGCTGGCCCGCATCTGTATAGCGTCAAATTATAAGGATTGTGGATAGAGCTGACGGGCGCAGCCGCTAGAACCGAGGGGGAGGGGAGATCGCTACTCGCCCACCCCTCGGTCCGGGCGCTGGGTTCTGTGGGAACCGGTCCGAAATCTACTGCTCTAACCGGCCATTGCGGTCCCTGTCCGGTTTGATTGCACCTTATCCGCCAGCCCCTTTAGGTTGGCGTCCAGCAACTTGCCCATCATCAGCTTCATCATGGTCTGACCCATCAGCCAGCCAAGGGGGCCGAATTTAACCCGATAGTCAAAGCTCCATGTGACGCGGGTCATGCCATTTAGCGTCGGGGTCAGTGACAGTTCGGCCTCGGCCTGGTGCAGGGGCATGGCGTCCATTTCGGACAGGCGCACGCGATAGCTGTGGTTGACCTTCCAGGCGATGACTTCCTCGACCAGCGAGGTGCCGTTGTCGAAATGGCAGCGACGTTTAGAGCCCACGCCATTGTCGCCGGTGGTCAGCGCATCAACCGAGGCGACCTGCGGGGCAAACTCGTCTATATGCATATAGCGCCCGATCACGGCCCAGATGGCGTCAGAGGTGGCAGGGATATCGAGTGTGCGTTGGTGGTGTATCATGACTGTGGCCTACAAGGTTGTTTGGTTGATCTGTTGAGATCACACCAACCAGGACTGATGACAGTTACTGTCATTAGATAAGCGACAGCTTGCAAAAAAGGCCCGCCATGTCTGACGGGCCTCTCGCTCTTTAGTGTACCACCGCGTCGTCCGGTTTGGGACGATTGGTGGAACCGACACGGTCACCGATGATCAGCCCCTCGGCACCGGCCGAGACCGGCACGGTGTCGCCGTCTTTGACATCGCCCCCCAGCAGCATTTCGGCCAATGCGTTTTGCAGGGCGCGTTGGATCACCCGTTTCAGGGGACGGGCACCAAACACCGGGTCATAGCCTTCGTCGGCCAACCATGTGCGGGCCTCATCGTCCAGCGCCAGCGTGATCTTGCGGGCAGCGAGACGTTTGATCAGCCGCGCCAGCTGGATATCAACGATGCCATCCATGTCCTCGCGTTTGAGGCGGTCAAAGATGATGGTTTCATCCAGACGGTTCAGGAACTCAGGCCGGAAATGACCGCGTACTGCCTCCATCACGTCACGCCGCGCATCAGATGCATCGGCACCGTCGGGCAACTGGCTAAGGGCCTGCGCGCCAAGGTTCGAGGTCAGCACAATCAGCGTTTGCTTGAAATCAACCGTGCGGCCCTGACCATCGGTCAGCACACCATCATCGAGCACTTGCAACAGCACGTTGAACACATCCGGATGCGCTTTTTCGACCTCGTCAAACAGCACCACCTGATAGGGACGTCGACGCACGGCTTCGGTCAGGGCACCGCCTTCGTCATAGCCAACATAGCCCGGAGGCGCACCGATCAGACGGGCGACCGAGTGTTTCTCCATGTATTCCGACATGTCGATGCGCAGCATTGCGTGTTCGTCGGCGAACAGGAATTCGGCAACGGCCTTGGTCAGCTCGGTTTTACCCACGCCGGTAGGGCCAAGGAACAGGAAGCTGCCCAGCGGGCGGTCTTCGTCGTTCAGCCCGGCACGGGCGCGGCGGACGGCGTTGGCGACGGCGGTGACGGCATCGTGCTGGCCAATAACGCGGCTATGCAGCTCATCCTCCATCCGCAGCAGTTTCTCGCGGTCGCCTTCCAGCATCTTGGACGTCGGGATACCGGTCCAGCGTTCCACCACGGCGGCGATCTGTTCGGGGCGCACCGCTTCTTCGACCATCACCCCGGTGTCTTCGCGGTTTTCGGCGTCGGCCAGCTGTTTTTCCAGATCGGGGATGACACCATAAGACAGCTCACCCGCCTTGGCGAGATTGCCTTGCCGTTTGGCAATTTCCAGATCGGCGCGGGCCTTTTCGAGCAGTTCCTTGATATCGCGCGCACCGGCCAGCTTATCCCGTTCGGACTGCCACTGCGCCGTCATCTCGGCACTGCGTTCCTGTAGCTCAGACAGATCCAGCTCCAGGGTTTCCAGACGATCCTTGGAGGCCGCGTCGTCTTCCATCCGCAGGGCTTCGGCTTCGATCTGCATCTGCATGATCTGACGGTCAAGCTGGTCCAGTTCTTCGGGTTTGCTGTCGACCTCCATCCGCAACCGGCTGGCGGCCTCGTCCATCAGGTCGATGGCCTTGTCCGGCAGAAAGCGGTCGGTGATATAGCGGTTCGACAGGGTCGCCGCCGACACCAGTGCCGAGTCCGAGATGCGGACACCGTGGTGCAGCTCGTATTTTTCTTTGATGCCACGCAGAATCGAGATGGTGTCCTCGACTGTGGGCTCAGAGATCACAACTGGCTGGAAGCGACGGGCCAGGGCCGCGTCTTTTTCAACGTATTTGCGGTATTCATCCAGCGTGGTGGCGCCGATACAGTGCAATTCACCCCGCGCCAATGCCGGTTTGATCAGGTTGGCCGCATCCATCGCGCCGTCGCCTTTGCCAGCGCCAACCAATGTGTGCATTTCGTCGATGAACAGGATGATTTCACCCGCCGCCTCGGTCACCTCGGTCAGGACCGCTTTCAGGCGTTCTTCGAATTCGCCACGATATTTGGCACCGGCAATCAGTGCGCCCATGTCGAGCGACAGAAGCTGTTTGTCGCGCAGGCTCTCCGGCACATCGCCGTTGATGATCCGCAGGGCCATGCCCTCGGCGATGGCGGTTTTACCCACACCGGGTTCGCCGATCAGAACCGGATTGTTCTTGGTGCGGCGCGACAGCACCTGCATGGCACGGCGGATTTCTTCGTCGCGGCCAATGATAGGGTCGATCTTGCCCTCACGGGCGGCCTCGGTCAGGTCGTGGGCGTATTTCTTGAGCGCGTCATAGCCGTCTTCGGCAGTGGCGCTATCGGCGGTGCGGCCCTTGCGAATATCGTTGATCGCCTCGTTCAGACGCTGGGCAGAGACACCGCCGGCATCCAGTGCATCCTTGGCCTTGGACTTGACCATACACAGGGCCATCAGGACACGTTCAACCGGGACAAAACTGTCGCCAGCCTTGGTCGCCAGCTTTTCAGCCTCAGCCATGACCTTGGCGGTTTGGCCATCCATGTAAATCTGACCAGCGGCCCCGCCACTGACTTTGGAATGCTTTGACAGCGCCGTTTCCAGCGATTCCACCACGCGTGATGGCACCCCGCCTGCCCGGCTGATCAGGTTACTTGCCAGCCCCTGATCATCGTCCATCAGTGCTTTTAGAATGTGTTCCGGAACCAGTCGTTGGTGCTCTTCGCGCACCGCAATGGTCTGAGCGGCCTGCACAAAACCACGTGCCCGCTCGGTGAACTTATTTAAGTCCATCTATCTCTCCTTTTAAAAGCGCCCGGCAATTTGAAACGCCCGCTTGGCGGCACGCCCCGTTTTTGGGCCTCAACATCAATGTGGGTAGTTCTACCATCTCTTCAAGGGGCATAATCCACGGAAAGGATGAGAATTTCACTTACAGAGTTCAAAGAAGATTGTTTCCATTTTGGCCACAGTTTCGCCGGCATTTTATGGAATTTTTAGAGAATCACAATTTTAGGGACTTACAGTCGGAGGTCACCATGCTTGCGAATAACATCGAGATCTTTCAGCGCCGTTTCAAGCGCAACAGCGCCCGTCGCCGCGCCAATGTGGCGCTGTCAATGAGCTATCGGTCCGTCAGCCTGTATTGCCAGATCACCCTGCCCAAGCGGCAGACCGCACCCACTTGTCGGTCTTCAGAGGTTCAATCGGGTCGCGGAAACCTGCGACTGGTTACCCCCTGACACACCGGCACTGATCCAAAATCAGTCGACAAATCTGCCCCAGCGCAGATACTGGCACCATGAGTCGCCTGGATGACATTCGCGCCCAAAGCACTTGGAAAGACCTGTTTGAGGGTCAGCCGCAGCATTTGGGCTTTGCAATGCTGCTGAGCGCCGGGGCGATTTCGCTGCTGATTGTCCCGCAGGACGCACCACACATACTGGGGCTTAGTTCTGTCGGCTGGGCCAAAGTGTCGATCGCGTTGGCGGTGCTCCATCAAATCATTGTTGCGCTGGTGTTTCGCCTGCAACTGCACCGAAACGTCCTAAGCCGCTGGTTGGGTGATCGCGATATGGTCATCTGGCGTATGGTTTTTATTCCGCTTCTGATCGCGCGGCCGCTCTCATTGATCATGGCCGCCTTGGCCGATACGGTGTCAATTTCGCAGTATCCCCTTACTGAAGCTGTCATTGGTATCTTGTTCCTGGGATTATCCATCTGGGGGTTGCACTCTGTCCTTGTGCACTTTTCCATCCGCCGCGCCCTGGGCGGCGACCATTTCCGAGATGAAATTGCGGCCCTTCCACTGGTGACCAAGGGTGTCTTTAAATACACCTCAAATGGAATGTATGGGGTCGCGTTTCTGGGCCTGTGGGGCATTGCCTTGGTGTTTGGGTCGTGGAATGCACTGGTGCTGGCGCTGTTTCAGCACTGCTATATCTGGGTCCACATGTACTGCACCGAGAGCCCCGATATGCGCTGGATTTATGGTGGATCCTAGGCCCTTGTGCTGACGTGCAACGGGCCATAGACAGGCGCAACCCAAACAGAACCGGAGCTTCCCCCATGTCCGACGACCGCCTGATTGTTGCAATGGATGTCCCCAACGCCGTGCAAGGCCTGCAACTGGCCGAGCAGCTGGGCGACGCCGTGTCATTCTACAAGATCGGCCTGGGCATGTTGACGGGCGGCGGGTTGGCGCTGGCCAACGAGCTGAAACACGAGATGGGCAAACGCATATTTCTGGACATGAAGTTGTTCGACATCGGCGCCACCGTTGAAAATGCGGTACGTGGACTGGCGCAGTTTGATTTGGATTTCCTAACAGTGCATGGCGATCCCTATGTGGTGTCAGCCGCCAAACAGGGCGCTGCGGGCAGTGACATGAAAATTCTGGCGGTGACCATCCTGACATCTCTGGACCGGCAGGATCTGGATGGCGCGCTGATCAAAGATGGCGCCATTAAAGATCTGGTGCTCGAGCGGGCAGGCAATGCCTTTGCCGCCGGAGCGGACGGTGTCATTGCATCGCCACAAGAGGCCGCGCTGATCCGCGCCCTTCCCGAAGCAGAGGGCCGTCTGATCGTTACCCCGGGTGTGCGCCCCGCCGGTGCCGACCTTGGCGACCAAAAGCGTGTGGCAACCCCGGCCAAAGCCATTGCAGACGGCGTCGATCACATTGTTGTCGGACGGCCCATCTGGCAAGCCAAGGACCCGCAAGCCGCGGCGCGGGCCATTCTGGATGAAATGAAAAGTCCATAGGCTAGCATTCCGAACCCGGGCTAATGCACCGAAAAACAGTGGTTCACCTTTGTTACAAGGGTGAACGCACAAAATATCAGCAAAATAAAAACTTACCGTAAATTCGGCGCCACCCTTAATTTACGGATGGGAACTGGCCGATGACCCTACGTCAAGCGCCTTTCTATAAACGAAAAAATTGCGCCCAAGGCCTAAAAGCGCGCCAAATTGTCTCTGTGCCGGCAAAGTCACATTCATGACTCTCAATTGCGCCTATTTGCATTCCAAACTTTGCGATATTCAAAAAATCGATGAACCTGTGCTCAAGACACTCCCCTTGCGGGCTCTCTTCCTGAGGTCCGTTAACTTGCCCCCGCCTCAGCAGCGGGGGATTTTTCTTTGTGCTCAAGCCTCATCATCGCCGAGATACTCCTGCAGCCGCTTCGCAAAATGCGGCACCGCCAGTGGATGCGCGCAATAGTCCCTGGGTGACATCAGCCTCCAGCACTGGCCCTCAGAGCCAAATCGAATTTGCTTTATTAATGAAACAGGCTGTCGGGCCACAAAGAACCAAACCAACCCTCGGGGTCGGCTGTACTGCCGTGTCCAGATCAGGTCAGACTTTTGCAACTGAAGCCCGACTTCCTCATAGGTTTCGCGCAGGGCACAGTCTGCTGGAGTTTCATTGCCCTCGCGCCCACCGCCCGGCAGATCCCAATGCCCCGGATAGGGGATATCCGCCTTGTCATCCCGCAAGATCACCAATAGATCGCGCCCCAGAAACAAGGCTAATTTAGCGCCAGAATACGTCATCTGAACATGATTGACGCGCCTATGGGATAAAGACAATACCCTGCTGACAGGCTAGACTGGGCAGCAGATGTAAGACCCTTGTCCCACCAATGCCCAAATGAGCGCCATCATGCATGCCATATGCCGAGATTGCCTGAGCCAGGTCGCACCAGCGCGACGCTGTCCGCACTGTGGCAGCCCAAGGGTGAAGGCACATGAAGAACTGTTTGCCTTGCAGATTGCCCATATGGATTGCGACGCGTTTTTCGCCAGTGTGGAAAAGCGCGACAACCCGGAGTTGGCCGACAAACCGGTGATCATCGGCGGTGGTAAGCGCGGCGTGGTCTCAACCGCCTGCTATGTCGCCCGCATTCGCGGAGTGCGATCGGCGATGCCGATGTTTCAGGCCCTGAAACTTTGTCCCTCTGCAGTGGTGATTAAACCGCGCATGCACGCCTACGTCGAGGTCTCCCGTCAGATCCGCGCGATGATGGATGAATTGACCCCGGATGTTGAACCGCTGTCTCTAGACGAAGCATTTATGGATTTAAGTGGCACCGAGCAGCTGCACGGTGCACCGCCAGCCGTGATGCTGGCGCGGCTGGTGAAGCGTATGAAGGATGAGCTGGGGATTACGGGATCTATCGGCCTGTCCCACAATAAATTCCTCGCCAAGGTTGCGTCGGATCTGGATAAACCGCGCGGGTTCTCGGTGATTGGCAAGACTGAAACCGACGCCTTCTTATACGACAAACCGGTGCGATTGATCTGGGGCATCGGCCCGGCAGCACAGGCTAGTCTGGACCAGGCCGGGATCCGGATCTTTGCCGACCTGCTGCGCTGGGAACGCCGCGATCTGGCGGCCCGCTTTGGATCCATGGGGGATCGCCTGTGGCATCTGGCCCGCGGAGAAGACCGGCGCCGCGTTTCAGCGAACGCG
>ENA-OSET01004762-OSET01004762.1-sediment-metagenome-genome-assembly--contig:-NODE-4762-length-11833-cov-3.615686_pt1 | contig 11833 bp, 11 predicted proteins | sample MGYA00237882_ERZ534229 | MGnify/ENA primary metagenome ERZ534229 (study PRJEB26408, sample SAMN06266212) | sediment metagenome | isolation source: Hudson Canyon methane seep mesocosm | place...
TTTTGATGACCAAGGTACTTTTTACAAACCTTATGCAACATCACTACGAATGGGGGATTTGGGCTACCACAATAATGCCCAGTCATCTCTGGCTATCTGTTTTAACACGTTAAATAATTTTACCTACACTTTAGGAGAGGCGATTAACACTCCCTATCCTGCCTATGAAGCGATCGGAATAAAGAAAGATAACGAGTTCATTCAGCTTAATACGAACATTTTACAAATTGAAAATGAATATTATAGTTCGATTCGCCCTAAACGTAGCGCTAGCTCTAATGAAAAGCCTCGACAGGCACTAAACGAGCGCGGCGTTGAGTATATAGAAGTACGTTGCCTAGACCTTAACCCATTTCTACCTTTAGGTATTTCGCCTCAACAAGTAGACTTTATGGATGTCTTCTTGCTGCACTGCCTACTCAATGACTCACCCTATATAGATGATGACGAATGTAAGACGCTTGACCATAACTTCGATTTAGTTGTCAACGAAGGTAGACGACCAGGACTAATGATAAAGTGCCATAACAATGAAACCCTCATGCAGACCTGCGGTAAACAGTTATTAGACAGCATGTCCTCCTTAGCTCAAGCACTGGACCAGGCAAAGGGAGACCAGCGTTATCAAAATACTTTAAGCGAGCAGCAAGCAAAAATACATTCTCCTGAGCTAAGCCCTTCTGCTCAAGTGCTTTCAGCCATGAAGAAAGAATCGACATCTTGGTTAGACTTCGCAGGTGAGTTATCAAAACAACACAAAATCTCGCTTACTCAAAGCAAGCAAGATCCTTCAACTGATTTCATCGCGTCAGCTCAACAATCATTTAGTGACGCAAACAACATTAAACTAAACGATACACTCTCTTTTGAAAATTTTATCCAGGACTATCAAACGGAGTAATACCTCTAAACTATTTTTTTGTGCGCACCTTTACATTTATGGTGTGCACAAAGTCCTCTCTATACATTAAAAATGAGTAACCCTTCTCTTTTAAACATTTTCAGTTTGTTGCTTTAAACCCCTTGTGATAGTTTGTTACCAGCTGAAAACAAATATTTCTTTTTGTTAATTTTCTTATAAAAACTTAGGATTTAGCCGCACACTGAATTATTTATTTCTGGCAGAGTTATTAACGTTGCACTAATGTAAAATAATTAAATAAAACAATACGAATAAGGTGTTTTTTACGCTTGTAGGGAGCTTAAGAAACTGGGGGGAAACACCCAGCTTAATTTTGTAGAAAACAACCAATAGAATCTGCCTTGGCAGACATTAATGCAACTTATGTGTAGCAGGTTTTTCTGCTATTTTTTTACAGCCGAAAATATTTATCAAAATAGCTTATGGCCCAATTACAGTCATATCGCTAGCTTGTGAAAATGGAAGGCAGTTTAAACGGAAGGAGCGGCCAAATGGCCAAAGACTTTTCTTTATACTGGGATATTGACTCACTTAATAAAGCCTACCAGCAAGGCTATATGACTGGAGTAATGGGCATGGATAATGACCACTGCCCTTACACAGGCGAAATCGTAGAAGCAGCTTGGGAAGCAGGTTGGGAAGACGGTTTCGATGTTTGTGAACTACAAAGACCCGAAATAAAATCAGCCTAAATAAGCTTCATTTTTATCGTAAGAGTGAACTTACTAGGCTGTCCTTTCTAACGGCCCACAATTCAGAGACTAGTAATCATTAGACTCCTCAAAACAGAACCCTCTATTTTTTGAACGCTCTATCGTTGAACAACGAAGCTGGTAAAAAATAAATCCTCTATCTGCCCATTTCCCGTTTCTGTCTTTAAAGCAGCCTGCACAATACTTAGCGCTTCGACTCTAACAGCTTCCTGCCCGGCGGGGTTTGACAAAGTATCTTCAGTTTGACGACTTAAAAGCATCACAATCTGATGCCTCACTAAAGCATCATGATTCATCACTTCATTAATGGCAGCCGTATTAGAAGCTCTTACAGACACGTCTGCTTTGACAAACTTCAATTTTTTTGAATTGCTCGAACCAAAATTAGCAACAAATGAAGGACTTAAATTGTGATACTGCGCGACAGAAGGCGGTGCGCTTTCGTCTTCTTCAGCCCAAACACTTCCAAACAATGAACAAGACAAACAAAGTACCCATAAGAATCTGCTGATAAAGATATTCATTTCTCCTATTAAATTTTAAAGATCAATTTTTGATTATAGGCCCGAATAAAAATATTTCCTACTTAGTTAATATTTTTAACACATTACAACACATTAATTCTCAAACAAAACTATTTACTCAACCACGGGTCTGTTAAAGAATAACAACTATCATTCGGTTATGATTTTTAACAAGTAATCGTTCAAAAACACAGATTAAAACTATTGGAAGTCATTATGATGTTTACCAAACCAAGACTACTATTTTCACTCATATTTTTAGGGTGTGCAGCACTGTTAACGACAGCAATATTTATTTCCCCTTTTAAAGATATGAACCCTTGCCCCATGTGCATGATGCAGCGCGTTGTATTTGGAGCTCTTGGAGTCCTAGCACTAATTGCAGCACTGCATAATCCTGTTTACATCGGACAAAAAATTTACTCAGTTTTTCTTGCACTTATATCAATAGGAGGCGCCAGTATCGCTATACGCCAACTTTGGCTCCAGAGTTTACCTGAAGACCAAGTACCAGCCTGCGGCCCAGGTATTGATTACATGATAGATGTATTCCCATTATTAGAAGTGATTGAAATGTCATTACGCGGAACAGGTGATTGTGCAAAAGTACAGTGGACACTATTCAACCTTTCAATACCCGCTTGGAGTTTAATGGCATTTATCGGTATTGCTGTCTTAGCCGTCTTTATTTTATTCAGAAAAAGAACCGATCAGGCTTAAATTAAAAAATAGGTTGCGTCTGTGCGGCAAATTCGTTAGTTTTTATGAATACGATTAATGTGCTTAATATTCAGTTCATCTCTGTTGACGCATTAGCATCGGTATTAAAATAACATTAAGCCCTGAGTATTTATAACACAGAGCGCTTTATATAAGATTCAACTTTAGTAGTAGGTAAGGGGTAAATAATGCTCGATAATTGCAAGAATGCAGCAGAGCGATGGGGTGGCGTCAGCGACCTTATAGACAAATGGCTTTTAGAGCGTAAATCATTGATTGTTGGTTTATGCGATCTTTCGGTTAACCCTGGAAGTTCCGAAGAAAATAAAGCCGAAAAATTTCAATCATTTTGCCAATTACTTGTCGATTATGTTTCTGTTGGCCATTTTGAAGTTTATGAGCAACTTGTTGCTGAAGCGGCAGAATACGACGATGGCGGAATAGAGCTCGCAAAGAAAATAATTCCTCTAATTCAAGTATCGACCGAAGTTGCATTAAACTTCAACGATCGCTTCGATGATATCCATAAAGTTGATGATGGTATTGAAGGCCTGATTAAAGAACTTGAAGTGCTTGGAAAAACACTTGAAGACAGGTTTGCACTTGAAGACAACTTAATTGAGTCACTACATAAAGCGCATGAAAACACTGCAGCATAGTGATCGTTAACCTAATGAGTATTGATTAGGTTAAACTGTAGCGACTTGAATAATCGTCTATAGCATAAGGAAGCAAAAGCAATTGCTTCCTTATCTGATTTTCTTACTTTCCTTCTTAAAAATACCTCACGTTTCTGGCACACCACGCTATACTGAAAATTGGATTCTCATTCCCCCAATTAAAGTTCATTGAAGGATGTCATGTGCGACGTTTAAAATTATTCGCCCTACTCTCAACTGCCTGTTTACTAGCTTCATGCACCCAAGGTCCAGAAACTCAATTTCAGCTTGCCACACAAGGGCTTCTTAGTGGTGCACTTTCGAACAATGCAGAATTTGCTGTCATTGGCTCTGTCCATCATGGCGGCAGCTTGTGGGACCTTAAAAAGAATGAACGCTTGTTTTCTTGGAATCACGCAGCAGGAGAATTAAGCTCCATACGAGCCGCATCTATTTCAGGCAATGGTAAATATGCTGTCACTACCGTTGAAGACAGCATGGTTCTATGGAGTACAGAAACAGGAAAATTCAAGCAATTCTGGCAGGCCCCAGGCAGAATCATTAGTATTACTTTAAATTGGGATGGCAGCAAAGCCTTAATGGGATTACGGAATGGTAGCGTAAACTATTTCAATATGAACAATGGTTCTTCAATACATAACTTTAAACATGAAGCCGAAGTACGTACCACAGGCCTGAGTAAAGATGGCTTAACTGGCATAACCGGCAGCGATGATAAAACTGCAAAAGTATGGGACTTAAGCAAAGGCACATTAATCTATTCAATGCCCCTCAACAACCAGATTAAAAATGTCGCAATATCAGCCTCTGGCGAATTGGCATTTACCACTGCACAACGTGAAGATTCGATTGTTTGGAAAACTAAAACTGGCGAAATAAAATTTCGTAGCCCTAATCGATACATAAACTATACCGCGTCCACCTTTTCAGAAGACGAATCATATATCAGCGTAGGCACCTTTCAGGGCGAAATAAAACGCTGGAATATTAAATCAGGCAAAGAGACAGGAAAGTGGCAAGCTGCCCCCAGAAAAGCTTATGGCGGCGCAGCAAGCAAAGCTATTTCAAGTATTGTAGATACGAAGAAAAAAATAACCGTACTCACCTCAGACGGTTTAACACAAACGTTTAAACCCTAAGAATCATTTAAGGCATTGCATTCAGTCTTTCTTATCAATCGTAATTGATAATGTTTTAGCATCACCTGCAAACCACTTTTGAACGTATAAAGAACCGACAATAGGTGCCTTACCTGCTTCCGGCATCTCTTTATACCGTACACTATTTTTAGTTTCTTTCTCAAATTCAAAGCTAATCAAAGTTTTAGACATACAGACCTTCTTAATTAAAAGCTAAATAGATTTCTATGAGTGCACTTACGCCCATTAATGACAAAAAAGCGCCTTAAAAAAGGCGCTACAATTTACCACAAAAAAGCTACGCAAGCTTAGACAGGTTTTATGTTACACTCTTCGCCTTAAATTAAGTTTATTTACAAACCTTACATATAACCTATACGGTACTGTAGATTTATGGCTAAAAAAGCATTAGAAATACGCGACAAAACTATTTTCGACGGCATCTTTTTTAAGTATGTCCTCAAGTTTTTTTTCACCATCTGGTTTAAACTATTTGGCTGGAAAACAACCCCTGTTGCCCCCGAAGGTGCAGGTATTACGATTGCAGCCCCTCATACATCTAACTGGGATATCGTTTACGCGATGGGTGCAGCAATTCTTATTGACGTAAAAATGTACTTTTCAATCAAAGAAAGCTGGTGCCGAATTCCTGTTATAGGTCCAATCATGCTCTGGATGGGTGGAATCCCAATAGATCGCTCCTCAAAAGGGAAAGGTCAGGTCGACTTAATTAAAACATTTGTTGAACGACACAAAGACGAGCGTATTTTCTTTTTGTTTACACCAGAAGGCACACGTGGAAAAGTTGATAAATGGAAGACTGGTTTTTATCATGTTGCCAAAGATTGCGGATTACCAATATTCTTAGCTCAAGTTGATTACCGTACAAAAGTTTCCGGTGTTTTTCATACTTATCAGCTAACGGATAATAAAACAGCCGATATTGAAGCGATTAAAGCCTCATATAAAACGATTTACGGACGCTTCCCTGAAAGACAGTACCCACATTATACAGGCCCTATTCCTGAAATTTCAGAGAAAGAAGCAGCTATCCTACGTGCAATGTATTCATTTAAAGAAGCCGCCACTCAAGCAGAAATAGCAGCAAAAGCACGTTTCGAAGAATTAAGCATTGAGATGCTGGATTTTTTAATCGAGAAAGGTGTTCTTGAAAAAGTCCACCATACAACTAACGGTAAAAGTACAACTACTTACCGTTTAACCCTCGCGGGAAATGGCTGTTTATTACACCTAAACCCTACGCTAGCTTAAGTCGCCATTATATCTACAAGAAAATAAACCAAATAAAAGAGCATCATCCTAAAGAATACCGGCTTTAGCTCTCATTCGAAAACAAAAAAAGCCCAACTGTTTCCAGCTGGGCTTTTTTGTAAAACTAAATCTTGATTAGTTTTTCTTTTCGATCCCGATCAGCTCAACCTCAAAAAGTAAGGTTTCATTTGGCCCGATTGAACGATTACCATTAGCACCATAGGCTAAGTCAGCAGAAATAAACAGCTGCCACTTTGAACCGGTAGGCATTAACTGAAGTGCTTCAGTCCAACCAGCAATAACACCATTTACTGGAAATGTTACTGCTTCACCACGCTCCACAGAGCTATCAAAAACCTGGCCATTAATTAATGACCCAGTGTAATGAACTTTGACCACATCATTGCTACTTGGCTGCGCGCCTTTGCCTTCTGTTAATACTTTATATTGAAGACCACTCTCTAAAGTAACAACACCTTCTTTATCTTTGTTTTGAGCTAAAAAGTCAGTACCTAACTTTTTATTCTTTACACCCTCTGCTTGTACCTGCTCGACCTGCTTCTGTTGCATATCACGCTGAAACTCTTCCAGAATTGTGCCGACTTGTTCGTCAGTCAATAATTGCGCTTCGCCTTTAAACGCATCTGTTAAGCCCTGCACAAACACATCAACATTCAGATCTGGCAAATCATTTGTCATTCGCTTACCAAAAACTAAACCAAAGCTATAACTCACTTTTTGTTCTTCTGTTTCAAGCGACTTAAGAGGTTCAGCGGCAAAGCTATATGAGCTAGCGCCAGCTACTAATAAGGCGATCAGTGTTTTCTTCATGTTCTATATTCCTAAAGAGCTAATTGTAGATCGTTCAAAACCTAATACGTTACTTGTTTTTAGCATAAAGCGCTATTGACGAATCATTAGCACTTGTTAATGCTAGAAATTAATGGTGATGCCCACCAACACCATGCGCATGCCCATGTGAAATTTCCTCAGCTGTAGCCTCTCGAACCCCTTGAACATCCACATCGAATGTTAACGTTTTACCTGCCAACGGGTGATTAACGTCCACATCGACGTTAAACTTACCGGCTTTGATGACAACCACTTGCTTAGCGCCTTCTTCAGTATTAATCGATACAACCATACCCGGCTTTAGCTTAGATTTTGATCGTTTATCACCACTTAAGTGTTTTAACGGGACACGTTGCGTTGCGTCTTCATTACGTTCACCGTAGGCATCTTTGGCTTCAACAGTGATGGAAAATACATCTTCAGCACCCTTCCCTTCCATTCCTTTTTCAAGACCTGTAATAATATTACCGTGACCATGCAAGTAAGCCATTGGGTCCCCTGCATGTGACGATTCAATTTCAACTCCATTCTCATCTTGAAGGCGGTAATGAAAGGTAACTATTTTATCTTTTGAAATTTGCATGACGACTCTCTTGGCTAACGTTATATAACAATATAAATTAAACCGACATTATCTTGTGTACTCGCACAGGTGTCCATGCAAATTATGATCTTATCAGCTATGCTTCAGTAACTTTTTATTTTATTAACGAGTAATATGAAAAATAGCCTTAATTTTTTTATGGCAGCGCTTGGTTGTCTTTGCGTCATACTCGGCGTAGTCGGTATCTTTTTACCCTTACTTCCCACCACGCCTTTTTTATTATTGGCAGCATGGCTTTTCTCACGTTCGTCTAACCGCTTCCACACTTGGTTAATGAGCCACCCAAAGCTAGGCCCTTTTATATTAGCTTGGCAAAATGGAGAAGGCATTGAGCGACATATTAGAACCAGAGTTCTAATATGTCTGTGGGTAGGTATGTGTATCTCAATGGTAATTATCGCGAAACTTTGGGCGGTCGTCTTATTAACCTGCATAGGGAGTGGCGTATCATTTTATATTATGCGACAACCAGTAAAGTGATCTCTTTACGGTTCTTTATACGATATGATTATTAGTAGTGTATGCATTGTTCGCCGTAGTCGGTATAACAGATCAAATCTGATTCATTCACTACTAAAGGCTGAAAAACACTAGCACCCAAAATTTGAGTAACCTCGATATCTTTGAAATCAGAATCAAGAGGCGTCCATGTACTTGGGTGAGGGAATTCGCTAATATTTGCATATACAGTGAAACTACCATTTGGTTCATAATCTACGGGGATTGCAAAAGTTTTTACAGTGATAGTACCTATCCCCTTAGAAACAACTTGATAATAAACAGTACTAAATTTGTTCAATTCCTCGATATTAAAACCTATATTAATCTCTCCTTGCTCAAAACCTACTAATTCATAATCAACTGTCACAGTAAATTCTGTGTTAACCCCCTCTTCAGCCTTAGTAGGTGATATGGATTTTATTGTAATATTATTAGTAGACATTCCACTTTGTAGTCGGTCATCTCCTCCAGATGAACAGCCCACACATAAAATTAATAAACCAAATATAAGTACCTTTTTCATTATTACCCCTTTTAACTTTCCATGTTAGTTCTATTTAACTCATTCTACTTAATTATCAGACTTAACCAAGTTGTCAGAGCTATCTAAATAATTTTTTATTATCGAAAGCATCAACGAATAGAGCCATTCCTGTACTCTTATCAAGAAATGATGCGAAGTTATCCTCCATCGATATATCAAATTTCATATCGCCCCCCTTATTTACCACGATGAGAACGGAAGTTTATCATGAACAGAATTTCTCAAAGGTGAATAAAGTCTAAGTCATAATAGTTAATGCTTAGTTTTAATACCCCACTAAGCAGTAAAATATAATTACAGTTATTTTGGGATTTTTTGCAAAAAAGATGACAGCGAAAATTGGCTCTAACCATATCCCCTGAATATCAGTTTCCAGGCGGCTTTCTATACCAAGTACTAACAGCTCAACTGGAGGGGTAAATTTTGCTTCTACTCCTTCTTTGTTGCTGCTGACATCTATTTACGCTTACAGTTGTAGACAAAGCATAGTGCTATCAGAGGTCTTTAAATACTAAAACTATTGTCTCATTTTAGTCGATTGCTTGGTCAACTTTGGCGATTATTTACGAGGGTGGAGCTGTGCAGATATCGCACATTTAAATAAATAGAATAGACGCCTTTTAACTCTTCAAATGAAGAGCACTATATGTAAAGTTTGGCCCCAAAGCACTTTTTCCTAAGTAGAAACTATAGCTTACCACTTACCTACTCGAAGACATTTACATTTCACTACTAAGAAATCACTTTATATCATCAATTAATTCATGCTTTTTCATTTGTTAACATCAAAACCCACACATTGTGAGAACCAGATCACGTTCAGCATTACAACCTAACGATATAGTAAACCCGCAATCTTATTACGAAATCAAAAAATCTATAAAAATCCTAAAACTTTTTCCTTGGTACCAGACATGCTTATTCGGAAATTAACAAGTTACTTGCCAACTTTCTTCGCCTTTCTTTTCACCCAGTCTGTTATTGCAGCTCCCGGCGATGTGCTGAGCTCCTTTTCAATCTCAAACATTTCAGGTGACGGACGTACGCCGACTACACCTCAAGGTATTACTTACCATGATGGGAAGTTATATATAGTCGATTTTGGTACCGATCGAATATACCGAACCTACCCTAAAGATGTCTTAGACACCGATGAGATAACCATTTTATTCACCGCTGGTGAATCCGACTTCAACCTCCCTCTTACCGATAGCGGAACTGACGGATCAACTGGAGGAGGCTTAACATTTGCCAATAATTTTTTATGGAACTCTAGCCCTATTACCGACCAGATCATCAAAATTGACCCCGTTGATGGTGACAACCTAGAGTCAGAAAATACCTTATCAACGGTCGCATTCCCTTCTCCTAACGGTATAACATTTGATGGTACTTATTTTTGGGTAGTTGATTGGCAGAGCAATACAATTAACAAAGTATTAGCTGAAGACGGTAGTGTACTTAGCTCTATTCCAGGACCCTCAACTCTACCAAGTTTCGATACTAATTCAAGCGTAACTAATGCTCGACCTTTTGGCATAACATGGGATGGCGCTGCCTTATGGGTTTCTGACCACGAAGAAGACATGATTTACAGAATTAATCCTATTGATGGCGCCATACTAACCTTCTTTCCTACGCCAAGCACAAGCCCAAAAGGCCTTGCATGGGACGGTGAATTTTTATGGTTAACTGATAGCAGTAGCCAAACTATTTATAAAATTGATAGCGGTGTTACCCCACTTGGTATAATTGGCTGTATTGAGAAAAATGGGCAAGCAATAGATGGGGCTGTGCTTTTATCTCAAACCTCAGAAGCAGATCAGTCCACCACCACTGATGCAAACGGCTGCTTTACCTTTTCTAGTTTTGTATCAGGAGTCCCTGTTTCAGTTGGCATTAGTGAAGTAGGTCTAGATGAAAAGCCAATCATCACTTTAGCTCAAATCAATAATAGCAACGATATCACTTTAACCGTTGGAAATATCTATGCTGAACCAGGCGCAACAGCATCTGATACGGAAGATGGTGACATTTCCAGCAGCATCATCGCCGTACCCGATGTTATTAACAACCCATCAATAATTGACACCTCAATCGCCAGTCCTGCAGAGGGTTACACCGTTACCTATAACGTAGTAGATTCTGCAGGTAATTTAGCTGACCAGAAAGAACGTAAAATATATGTTGTCGATATCGATATCGCTGCACCAATTATCACCTTGATTGGTGATAACCCAATGAATGTAGAACAAGCATCTGTTTATGCTGAACCTGGTGCCACTGCAACAGACGTTCAAGATGGTGATCTTTCTTCAAGCATCATCGTTAGCGGCTCCGTTGATACCAACACGACTGGCGCTTACACTTTATCTTACGATGTATCTGATTTAACAGGGAATCCAGCCACAACGGTAACTCGAACAGTCAATATTGCCGATACAACAATTCCGGTAATTACCCTAGTTGGTAGCGCCTCAATTACACTAGAAAAAGGAGATATATTCACTGATGATGGCGCAAATGCGACAGACAATATAGATAATGATATTTCTGGAAGCATTTCAGTTTCCGGATCAGTTATACCTAACACCGTAGGTAGTTATGTCCTTGCCTATAATGTATCAGATCTCTCAGGTAATGCTGCAACAACAGTCACTCGCACCATTAACGTTGTAGATACAACTTTACCCGTAATCATTTTGATCGACGGCACACCATACAATCAAGAATTAAATACCGCCTTCACAGATCCTGGCGCAACAGCATCAGACTCACCAAACGAAGACCTCACCAGCGCTATTATTGTAAACGGCTCAGTTAATACTGCCATTGCAGGCACATACACACTTACTTATGATGTTACAGACGCTGCAAGCAATGCTGCAATAAGTGTGACTAGAGAAGTTGTTGTTGCAGATACAACACCTCCAGCCATCACTCTAACGGGTAGTGCCACTATAAATGTGGAACAGGGCACAAGTTATAGCGATGCAGGTGCTACCGCCTCAGATATCATCGATGGCAATATTACAGTTAATATCATTATCTCTGGTGACACGGTCGACCCAAATGTAGGGGGCACTTATATCATTCGTTATGATGTTTCGGATGCAGCGCTGAATGCCGCCACCCAAGTTACTCGCACGGTTATAGTCGCTGATACTACAATCCCTGTTATCACATTATTAGGTTTAACACCAACAACTCATGAACAAGGTACCGCTTATAGTGATCCAGGTAGTAGCGCTACAGACAATACAGATGGAGACATCACCGCGAATATCACTATATCCGGTATTGTAGATGCAACAGCTGCAGGCAACTATATATTAAGCTACAACGTGTCAGATGCAGCGGGG
>ENA-OSET01004766-OSET01004766.1-sediment-metagenome-genome-assembly--contig:-NODE-4766-length-11823-cov-9.974800_pt1 | contig 11823 bp, 15 predicted proteins | sample MGYA00237882_ERZ534229 | MGnify/ENA primary metagenome ERZ534229 (study PRJEB26408, sample SAMN06266212) | sediment metagenome | isolation source: Hudson Canyon methane seep mesocosm | place...
TTTTCTTCCAGATTTTAGGCGAGCTAAACACCAGAGAAAAAATTTCAATCACAGCTTAAAGTATTCCAAGATGGCCAAATCTGCATAGAAGACCACGGTGTCGTTGTGGCGGCAGCGTTCAGTGTAATTGTTGATTACGATAAGTTTGGTGATCAGCATACCTACGACCAGATTACCGGTGATGCTTACCTAACAACCCACGATCCATTGGGCGATGTGTTGTATGGCGTCGATGTATTTGTTTCTCCTGATTATCACGGTATGCGTTTAGGTCGTCGTCTGTATGAAGCACGCAAAGAGCTTTGTCAGAACCTAAACCTGAAAGCGATTGTTGCGGGTGGGCGAATTCCTAACTATCAAAATCATGCCGACAAACTGACGCCTCAGGCTTATATTGAACAGGTTAAGCGTAAAGAGCTTTACGACCCTATCTTAACTTTTCAACTGTCTAATGAGTTTGACGTTAAGCGCGTGATCAAGGGCTATTTGCCAGAAGATAAAGAATCGCATGGGTATGCCACGTTATTAGAGTGGACCAACCTTTATTACGACCCTGAAAAAGCGGCGTTAATTGGCGCAGATAGAACCAAAGCTAATACATAAAAGCTTTGGTTATTGATATAAATATAGCTAAGCAATTGAAAACGAAAAGGAACCAATAACACATGCACTTATGGAACAAAGCGATAGGAATACTGAACAAAAGAAAACAAACTACACGTAACGAAAATCATTGGTTAAACGGAGAAAAGACAATGTCACAAGCACGTGTACTTACAGATAAAGAACTAAACTTATTACTGCTGTTTACGCAAACAAGAAAACACGCGAAGCGAGATAAAGCAATGGTGTTAATGACGCACTTATCGGGCATGCGAGTTAAGGAAGTAGCTGCAACACGAATTACTGACGTACTAGCTTTAGATGGCAGCATTAAGAAAGAAATACACTTAACGGCTGAACAAACAAAAGGCAAACACGCACGTACTATTGTGCTTAGTGAAAAGCTTCGTAAAGAACTGCTTAGTTACTTACAAGCAAGATTTGCTACAAAACAGCTTATTACTATTACAACTACTAAAGATATGAATAAGCCATTATTCAAAACACAAAAAAGAGACGGCTTTACTGCTAATACGTTGTGCTATCACTTTCACATGCTTTATAAAGCAGCTGGCTTAACGGGTGCAAGCAGTCACAGTGGACGCAGACACTTTCTAACAACACTTTCCAGCAAAGGCGTTGCACTACGCACAATGATGGAGTTAGCTGGACACAGGCAAGCACAGACTACAATGCGATACATTGATGTTACTGACGATATGAAACGTGCTGCTGTTGAATTGATTTAACGTTACGAGTTAAACGGTAATTCCTTATTTCCATGCACTTTTTCTTAAACCGCATCTCTCGTCACTAGCCACCCCATGCCACCGTCATACAGCGCTATTGATGGGGTAAAGCACAGTACATTTTAGCTTAAAATCTCTTATTATTAGAGATTTTTCATCAACTAAATACAGTTATGAGAATTTATGAAATTGAAACTAAAACAGCTGAACAGTTACGCATTGATGCGTTGAAGAATAACAAAGACAAAGCTGTTGACACATTAAAAGCTGAAAAAGATCGGCAGTCGAAAATTAAAGCACGCGAGAAAATGAGAAAGGCACAGGCAACGCTTACACCCCTATAAAGTGGGATATTATTTTGTGGTGAGATTAGTTATAGTTTGTCTATGCAATCACAAATAAAACTGCTTACCGAGTCAATTTATCACTTAGCTTTATGCGACATTAAAGACAGCTGTGCATTATGTAGTGACAAGCTGAACAGCTTAATTAAAGAGCATAATATACCAAAGCATAGCGCACTAATTATCGATCCAACAACAAACAATAGTAGGCACGAGTGTGAGCCTGAAGCAGATGCTATCGAATATTTTAGCAGTATTGCTTATATTTTAACCGGCGATGCGAGTGAGTTTACTCGACACTTAGGTCACGCTACAAAAATAACTGAATCACACCCTAGCTCAGCAATGTTTGCAAACAATGAAGACGCGTATAACTGGAGCGTAGCGAAGCTAGCGTCAGCATAATAGTTAACACTAAAATAAGCCGCACACCGTGCAGCCTAACACTCACTAACATATTGAAACAACAAGACAAAACACATAACTACTCACGCTCGCAAGCCACAACAACTTACACACCTGTTACACACTACTCTTTACATGTTGTATGCAGTTGATAATTAAGAGGTATTTTTTAGAGTTACTATTGAGTGGGAATAGACTTTCCTATCTGACAATAGTAGCTCAGTAAAATTAACTTTCAAGGTTTAGATAGTGGAAATAACTCCATACAATCTAAAAAGAAAACAAGATATTAAGCAATTATTTATCGACGTTTTTACAGAATCAGCAAGTGACTCAGAAGGAGTCATACTTGGAGATTTAACGTATAAACTGATGTGTGATACTGGTGACGTGTATGGATTTACCGCTATAGAAGATAATGTGATTATTGGCTGTGTCTTTTTTTCTAGACTTACGTTCGGAAACAATATAAATGCATATCTGCTATCACCTGTAGCTATTAAGACAAGTGAACAGAAAAAAGGTATTGGTCAGAACCTGATTAACTACACCATCAATAAGTTAAAAGGCTTTGGAGTAGAAATGGTGTTAACTTATGGTGACCCTAATTACTATTCTAAAGTTGGATTCAACACTATCTCGACTGATGTAATTCCTGCTCCTTTCAAATTATCCCAACCTGAAGGGTGGCTGGTTAATTCACTGAACAATAAAAATATTACCTCTAAATTTGGCAAACCGCATTGCGTTGAAGCATTCAACAATACTGACTTATGGTAATAAAACAGCCCCAAAATAAAGATTGTTAGAAAAAGTATTTTGCAACTACAGTGATGCTAAATGCTTACCAAGTTGCCTATCTTGCTCCGAAACGTGCATTAAAAACCACTCGATGGCAAAATCTAAAATTTCATCACAGCTTATTTTGTTCTGTTCAAAATCAAATAGCTTAGATTTTATGGTATCTAATGCATATGAATGAGCCATACGATGCTTGGTATAATCATTGTAGTTTGTGTCCAGCATCATATTTTCTTCGGTCATAAAATGAAACCGGGTAAATAACATAAACTCATTAAATAACCTGATAAGCTTTTCTTTGCTCGCGCCCTTCTCATCTTCTGCACTCAAGTTATTCAATAAACTAAAATACATCTGATGCTCTGTATCAATCCGTTCATCATTTACAGTTAATTCTTTTGTCCATTTTATATCCATAAAGCTATATCCATTTTTACACAATCACCAAAAATTTAAGATTCGTTTATTTACTTTAAAAATAAACGGTTCCGCATAGAGTTACGATTAAGCCTGAATAATATTTCATCAATAAAATCCATTTCTACCTAAAACTTTTATTTGATAGGCCGCTTAAGGCGCACCAATTACTTGTCTGCGCCAAGTAACCAATCTATAAACTGTTCAATTTTTCCATCTTCATCATAAACCATACCTTCATCTGCATCAGGGTACGCTTCAATGCTAGGGCTGAACTCATGTTTACTAGGCTCTATGAGTCCTAATTTATTTTTGGCAAAGTAATTCCCATTGTTAGCAGAAAGACGGTATAGCTCATATGCTTTATCTTGATCTCTATCTAGTCCTCCTTGGCCAAACTCATACATTACACCAAGACTATATTGTGCAAAGTCATTATTTTTCTCTGCAGATTTTTGATACCAAAATACAGCTTTCTCAGCATCCGCACTCACACCTTGGCCACTATTGTAGAATGTTGCAAGGGTATATTGTGCATCGCTATCACCCAGATTCGCAGCTTGGCTACACTTCAGAAAGTTTTGCTCCGATGTTGCATTATCATCAAGGCAGTTTGCAAAGCTTATACTTGTAACAATCAAAAATAAACATCCAACTAACCACTTACTCATCAAATTATTCCTTAACTAAATTATTAGGTTTCGATCTGCTCTGGTCTTATCCTTAAAGCTAAAAATATCCATCCATCTACCAGATACATGATAAATTAATCTTAGGTTGAGAACATATTTAATTTTGCTACAATTTTAGGAGTCCAATATGGCTAATGAAGGTTATCACGAACCAATTAATGAGTTGTCTGATGAAACTCGAGATATGCATAGAGCGATTACATCATTGATGGAAGAGTTAGAAGCAGTAGATTGGTACAACCAACGAGTTGATGCATGTAAAGATGATGAACTCAAAGCAATTCTTGCTCACAATCGTGATGAAGAAAAAGAGCATGCAGCCATGGTGCTGGAGTGGATCCGACGTAAAGATCCCCGTTTTGATAAAGAGTTAAAAGATTATTTATTTACAGATAAGCCTATTGCTCATAGCTAATTTCACATCATCGTTATACAAACAAAAAAGGGGATATTCAATGAATATCCCCTTTTTTTATTCTCGTTTAAATGATTATTTAAACATCATAGTTTGTTGCTGAAATATCACCACCACGACCTGTCCAGTTCGTATGGAAGAACTCTCCACGAGGTTTATCTAAACGCTCATAAGTGTGAGCGCCGAAGTAATCACGTTGTGCTTGCAATAAGTTAGCAGGTAAACGTTCACTACGGTAACCATCATAAAATGCCAAAGCACTACTAAATGTAGGTGCTGGGATACCTAGTGAAATAGATGCACCCACAGCTTTACGCCAGCCCGGTAATGCTTGTGTAATGGCATCAATAAAGAACTGGTCTAATAACAAGTTTGCTAATTCTGGATCATTATCAAACGCTTCACGAATATTACCTAAGAATTGGCTGCGGATAATACAACCACCACGCCACATTAATGCGATACCACTGTAGTTCAAGTCCCAGCCATATGTTTGAGCCGCTTCACGCATCAGCATATAACCTTGAGCATATGAGATGATTTTAGAGGCATATAATGCATCACGAATCGCATCGATCATTTCAGCTTTGTCACCATCAAACTCATTCGCTAGTTTTGGTAATACTTTTGATGCAATAACTCGCTCATTTTTTCGAGCTGATAAACAACGAGAAAATACAGCTTCACCGATCAACGTTAAAGGAATACCTAAATCCAAGGCATTCATTCCCGTCCATTTACCTGTACCTTTTTGACCTGCGGTATCAAGAATACTATCAATTAAAAGGTTACCGTCCTCATCTTTAACAGTAAGGATATCTCGAGTAATTTCAATTAGGTATGAATCCAATACGCCTTCGTTCCATTCAGCAAAGACGGCCTGAATTTCATCACCTGACATACCTAAACCTTCTCGCATCAGCTGATAAGCTTCACAAATTAGTTGCATATCTCCGTATTCGATACCATTATGAACCATCTTCACATAGTGACCGGCACCATCATTACCCACCCACTCACAACATGATTCACCATCCACTTTAGCTGAAATAGATTGGAAAATATCTTTAATATCTAACCATGCACCTTTATGACCACCCGGCATAATTGAAGGTCCAAAACGTGCCCCTTCTTCACCACCCGACACACCAGAACCCACAAACAAGATTCCTTTCTCTTTTAGATCGTTCGTACGACGATTACTATCGGTATAGAGTGAGTTACCACCATCAATAATAATGTCACCTTTCTCTAAATACGGTAATAGTTGCTCAATAAATGCATCTACAACAGAACCCGCTTTTACCATTAACATGACTCGACGAGGTGCTTTTAAACTTTCAACAAAGTCTTTTAGGTTATGACAACCTACTACATTTGTTCCCTTAGCCGGACCTTCTAAAAACTCATCAACTTTAGCTGTTGTTCGGTTATAAACCGCAACTGTATAGCCATTATCATTCATATTTAGAACAAGGTTTTGCCCCATTACTGCTAAGCCAACTAAACCAATATCAGCTGTTGCTGTTGTTTCTACTGCACTCATTTATCTATTCACCTTAATATATTCACCTTCGGCTTCACGGGTTGATCCCACTATAAGCCGACTCTTCCCCGTAGCAATATCACACTCTACGGCGCCTGAAACTTCAATGACTTCTCCTACTTTTGCCTGCCCCACATAGCTGTGCGTGAATGACACAATTTCTGGTGTTATTTCATCTTCAACTAGGTAAACTGCAGGAAAATCAAAAGCGCGATGGTCGTCAACCACCTTTGTTATAAACTGTCGCATTCCTTGTTTTTGATATTGCTGATTATCGTGCTCGAGTTCATCCGCTAAACACACCATGCCAATATCAAACTTAGTGCCATCAATGGCTGCCTTGTTAAACTTGCGATTATCATGCCATGCAAACTCATCAAAACTTAATTCTCCAGCACGACGGATAAAGTTATCTTCCATTAACTCTGGAGAGAGTAACTGTAATAGCCCGTCATCTACTGCTAACCGTACTGCTTCACGTATTTTATGAAATTCATCGCGGCCATATACAACTAAATCAATATCAGATGTTGCACCCTGTTGATCAATTAACATCGAGCCTGTTAAGCCTAAAGCTTCAATATCAGCTCCATATTGCACCAAAATAGGGAGTAACTTCTGTAATTTACGTTCAATTTGATCCGTCGCATTCTTTTCTAGAGTCTGTTTTAGCTTATCCTCTGGACGGTGGTGCTTAATAATGTCGTCCAATGCTACCGCATGAAATGCTGCATCAAATTGCTCTGATTGATAACAGTACTGTGGATAAAATTGCTGCAATAACTGATTCGCTTGTTCTGTATCAATTTTCTTCCAAGCATTTCCTTCTACGATATAGCGAAGAAAACAACCCACCTTTCCAGCGTGAGCTTGGTAACTCACTACAGCAAAAATTAAACCTTCTTGAGTTTGAATAAAGTCTTTAGGTAGAAAAGGAAAATCAGCATTTCTCATCGCGGAGTATTTTACGCTTTTCTAATAAATATTGCTCATTATCCGCGTCGACGTGCCCATAACCATAAACCGGTCATGGAAATAAGCACAAGAAATGCGCCTAATAAATCTGCAAACCAAATACCATATTTACCAAGAATGTGTCCGTTATGAACATCTAAAATCACACGCTCAACGGAAATTCCTTTTCCTCGAAAATAGTGTCCCAGCTCTTCTTCAAGTGAAGCTGGCATGGCTTGTGGTTCACTCCAACCAACACCATCCATAGAGAGTTGTTCCCATTGATCAAGCATAAAATCACTTCGCCATTGCCCATTGCGGGTTTGAACAACAGGATCACCATGAAATAAACCAATATTTTGGATAGAAGAAGGGACTCCAACACTTTCCCCCATCTGCTCAATAAACTCTCCCTCTGGTGTAAAGAGTAATAAAGCATCTTGCGTAGCTAATACCATTAAATCATCAATCACGATTCCACCTAAAACCGGCACATGAGATTGTGTAGCAGGCGTCGCATCAATAAAAATTTGTGAACCAAATTGTGAAATTGTATGGCTATCTAATAAATAGACAACATCAGGCTCCACAGTACCGATGCCATAATGCGCCATAATCCAGCCCCATGTTAGATAACGTTTATCTAAATTAAGATCTGACGTGTGATTAAGTAAGATACCTGTTGAGGCAAGCATTAATACAAAAATAGCGACAATCGCGCCCAAGCTACGATGCAAACTTCGCATTTTACGGTTCATTTTTAGTCCTAGTCTTTTATATTTTCATCCGTGAATTCATCTAAATATAATGCCAGTATTGCAACATCTGTCATAGCCCTAACAGATAAAGTGGCTCCCGATACACCATCGATATGGCGATCTAATTTAAGTTTATCTAAAGCTGCTTGCTCAAATTGTTGGGTAAACGCAGGGTGCCGAATCTCTCCTCCTCTGCTTTCCCTAAAGGCAAGCACCTTTATTTTTTCAATTTTATTACCAACAATCACAATCCCAAATGTGATTGGTTTTTCTTTACCAATTTCTTCCAAGATCCAAACACTTCGTTGTTCATTTTGCCAATATCGAATCCTAAGTCCCGAATATTTATGTCCTAGAATTTCAGTAATGGTTGCGGCTAACTCTCCCTTTACCCACACAACTTTACTTTTTGGTACTGCTTGATTAAATGTCTCAGCAAGGAAGTCTTGATCAGTTTGATACACACCACGAGCAAAAACTGTGATCGAACTCAAAATTAAGCCAATAATAACAAAGGCTCGTAATGTGTATCTATACTTAATCATCTTAGAACTGGTAACCTAAACCAAGGTTGAATCCATCAGATTCACCGCCAGCAGGTTTATCTTGATTTTGGTAGTCTAGCTTAACCACCACATCTTGATGTGGCCACCAGTTAACACCTAGATCAAATTGATCATATTCACTGTCTGTAGAATTACCAGCTTGATTATCCCACTCACTGTAACGGGAGAACACGCCAAAGTAATCATTAATTCGGTATGAAGGTTCTAGATACCACCCTGTTTGCTCATCAGCACCAACCGATGCAGGACCTGAACCGTCTAAATCCCATGTTGCATATAGAGCACGTAATCCAAAATCACCACGTTGAATCACAGCATGCGTTTCAAACAAGGTTGCACTTCCAGCCGTTGAATCTAAACTCTGAGTAATATCTTCTTGATACTGTATGGTTGCAGCTAACTCAACACCCGGAATACCTGTCCATTTTAAACGCGCTGTGTAGGCTAGATCTTCAGCATCTGCTTTTGATACCTTTTGACGCCCTCCTCGTACTGCATACTTATTAGCGTCATCTGCATTTTCATAATCTGTTGATAAACCAGATGTAATGGCTACATCATAACTAAAGCCTTGTGCAATCTCACCACTAAACATCGCACCAGCAGCCCACCATGTAGAAGGAATAATATTCTTCTCTACCGCATTACGCTCTGTACCATAAAAAGTATTAGGCTCATGTGTTTCATTAAGGATACCAACCGGCGTTAAGAATACCCCACCAGCAACACGGTGCTGCTCAGTAATATCGTATTCGATATAGGCTTGCTCTAACTCAATTTCACCATCATCACTTTTACTCGCAATGCTATGTTCCAGCTCTAACTCTGAAAAGAGGCGAAGGCGGTCATTAAACTCATGGCCAAAGAATAAAACAAAACGATGAAAATCAACTTTCTTTGTTTTATCGCCATCTTCATTTTCTAAATTATTGTAGTGCAATTCACCATAACCACCAATACTAGTCTTATTCGCAGACTGACTCGCTTCTTTTACAGCTTCTTCCGTCGCAACAGCTAATGCTTCTACTGTTTCATTGGCATCAAGTGCTGTTTTCTTTGCTTGTTCAACTTGTGCTTTAAGGACGTTATTTTCAATTTGAAACCGCTGGTTCTGCTGTTGTACATCTGTTAACTGTTGTTGTACTTGCTGTAATAAAGTCCACATTTCTTCATTGCTAGGCGTTGCTGCCTGAGCTGAAGAGACAGCAACGACCACGCTTGCTGCTACCAGTGTTTTTTTGAAAAAGATCATAAAAGCTACTCATCATTATTTAAAAGATGAATAAATCATACTTACAATCAAATCTAAATGCAAATCATTCTTATTTAGAGTCGTTATTGCCGTCATTTAAACTTCGTGTATTTTTAATACTCTAAATCAACTTTAGTCTCTTGAACCATGACGTTTTTTCTTCCGTGCAGCCTGCTTCGCTTCTTTTTCAGCTCTAATCTCAGCCATTGCAACCAACTCTACTTCCATCATCTCAGGTGTTTCTAATGTAATTCGTCCAATTGTTATATCTCGGAATTCAGTTAATAGTATTTTAGCCGCACGATCTAAATCGACTCGACCACCAGCACGTAAACAGCCTCTTTTGGCCCCAATAGCTTCTAATAAAGTAATTTCATCCTCAGGCAACTCATCAAGCTGATAACGTGCTTTCAATAACTCTGGATAAGCTTGTCGGAAATAACCAACAGCATACATAGCAATATCATCATTACTCACCGCTGTTTCTTTTATCGCTCCCGTAATAGCTAAGCGATAGCCACCATGTTTATTTTCAAGTTTAGGCCATAACACCCCTGGAGTGTCTAATAATACAACACCTTGATCGAGCTTAATCCGTTGCTGATTTTTAGTTACTGCAGGTTCATTTCCTGTTCTAGCAATCATCCGTCCTGCTAGGTTATTAATTAGGGTAGATTTCCCAACATTAGGGATTCCCATAATCATGGCTTCAATACGTTCATCACCATTTTCTTTAGCAGGTATCATTTTTCGACATAAGCTTAATAAGCCGTGCATTTTTTCTGGCTCTTCAGTCGTTAATGCAATGGTTTTAACACCTTTTTCTTGCTCTAAATAGTCCTGCCATTGCTGAGTAACAATAGGATCAGCCAAATCACTTTTACTTAATACTTTGATGCAGGGTTTGTCACCACGAATATCTGCCAACATTGGATTTTCACTGCTAAACGGGATACGGGCATCAAGGATTTCAATAATCAAATCAACTTGAGGAACGATCTTACGCATTTCCTTACTGGCTTTATGCATATGACCTGGATACCAATTAATATCAGCCATTATTTAGTCAGTTCCAGATGTGTTTTTTCAATCACAATTAAGCGTTTTTTATATAACTTTCCTAGTGCTTTTTTATAGCTAGATTTGCTCACGCCAAACTGTTTCGAAATAACATCGGGGGGACTTTTCTCTGTGAGCGTTGTTTTGCCACCCTCAGATTTAATAAAGGCTAAAATCTTTTCAGACAAATCATCCAGCGCTTCCCTACTCACTAACTGTAGACACAAATCGAGCTTTTTATCTTCCCGAATATGCTTAATATAGCCCTTCATTTTCTGACCAATGCTAATGGGTTTAAATACATCACTTTTAAATAGCAGGCCTATCGTACCGCCATCAACCACAGCGCGATAACCTAAATCAGTACGGCCACAAATTAATAAATCAACCTGCTGCTGCTCTTTATAATAAGGTGAGGTGTCTGACAAAAACTTATCTAATTTTGTACTGGCAGCAATACGTTCTGATGCGGGATCAATATATAAATAAACAACGTAAGATTGCCCCACTTGCATCGGCTTTTGCTGCTCACCAAATGGCACCAATAAATCTTTCGGCAACCCCCAATCAAGAAAGGCACCCACTCGATTCACCTCAACCACATTAAGAGAGGCACACTCCCCCACCATTGCTTTAGGCGTTTCTGTAGTGGCTATCAACATATCTTCTGAATCTAAGTAGACAAAAACATCTAGCTTGTCACCCACATTGCAGCCTTCAGGCACATAACGTCGCGGCAACAAAATCTCATCCAAACCACCACCATCAAGATAGATCCCAAAATCTAGCTTTTTAAGTACCGTTAAGGTGTTCATTTTTCCAAGTTCAGCCATTTTTATCTCAAACCAAAGTGATTAACTAAAGTAGATTTTAACGCAATCAACCTCCAAGCGTTGAAATGAAGTGCTCTCATGTAGGTATGACTCCCATAGTCACGTATAATGCCTCGATATTCGTTTATTTAAACAGAGAAATATAATGCCTAAAGCTAGTGATTTAAAACGTGGAATGGTGGTTGAAGTTAATGATGAACCTCATGTTGTAAAAAGTATTGAAGTACGCAACCCTTCTTCTCGTGGCGCTTCAACCTTGTACAAAATCCGCTTTAATCATCTTAAAACAAAGCAAAAGCGTGATGAATCACTGAAAGGTGAAGACATGTTAAAAGATGTGGATTGCGAGAAGAAAGTATTGCAGTTCTCGTATAAAGATGATGATGGCTATACGTTTATGAGTTTAGAAGATTATGAGCAATACACTAT
>ENA-OSET01004767-OSET01004767.1-sediment-metagenome-genome-assembly--contig:-NODE-4767-length-11820-cov-25.540322_pt1 | contig 11820 bp, 11 predicted proteins | sample MGYA00237882_ERZ534229 | MGnify/ENA primary metagenome ERZ534229 (study PRJEB26408, sample SAMN06266212) | sediment metagenome | isolation source: Hudson Canyon methane seep mesocosm | place...
GAGAAACTACTCATATCAACCACAAAAAAAGAATTACTACAAAACATTAAACTTATCTACTTGCATGTTAAAGAACATTTTAGCGAGGAAGAAGCTTTAATGAAAAAAACGGGATATAGTGATTATAAGGCTCATGAAAAAGAACATTCGAATATACTAAATAAATTAGCCCAAATGGATCATAAAATTAATGATAATCATTGGGTTAAAAATGAAGTACGAGATTTTGTTGACGAATGGGGGCAACATATTATTCATTCCGATATGCCAGTTAAGCATTATATTAAACAACAAGGATAGTTAATACGCTTGCAATATTTTAGCTATTCAGTTCAGCAAAAAACTGCTCACTTATCGACTCATAATGAAAACAAAATATTTATATATGATGGGCTCGTCAACAAATATTGGGAAAACGACCTTATGCGAAGGCTTATTATCTCAATATTTACATCATGGCTATCAACCTGAGCAGCTGGCTTATATTAAGCCTATGACTCAGTGCATTGAAAAACAAGCGGTGACTCTGTTTTGTGAGAACAAACAGATTACCCATCAAAGTATCGGCAGTTTAGTCTTTAGTAAAGGCTATACAAAAGATTTTATTGATGGTTTAACGAAATCATCAGAGCAATTATTAGAGGGTATTTTAGCTGAAATATCACAAATCAGTGAAAACAAAGAATTTGTGATTATCGATGGGATAGGCGGCCCCTCTACTGGCAGTGTGGTAGGCGTATCTAATGCAGATATAGCCCGTTCAATAGAGAGTCCAGTACTTTTTATTGGTAAAGCGGGGATTGGCTCATCTATAGACGATACAATCTTAGCCGTTAATTTTATGCAACAACAAGGAATTAAAAACCTGGCTTTGGCTTACAATAAAATTGAAGCCTCAGAGCTTGTTGCTGTCAAAACATACTTAACTAAACGTTTAGCGGAGTTGTTACCGAATATTCCAATTGTTGATTTTATCGCCTACCATGCCCGAGTAGACTCTAAAGCCAAACACTTGTCTGCGACTAATATTTATCAATGGATTGCTTTTCAGGCATACATCTAACGTTTCTAAACCAAGGATGCTGTCAACAAGGCTACGCCGTGCCTTGAAGGCACGGAATGGAAGTAACCTGCAGCTTATTCATAGCCATGTAAAAAATTACAATACCTACTACAAACTGTCTAATTTTGCATAAGACAACATCAACCATTTTAGCCCAACACCCTGAAAATTAATCTGCACTCTCTCCTGCGCGCCCTCACCTTCCATTTGCAAGACGACACCCTCACCAAACTTGGCATGGCTGACTCGCTGGCCCATTTTATATGTGCCTACTTGCTGAACAGATGATGACCTTTTCTTAACTGAGGTAACTGGCCGACTAACGTTAGCGCGAATCCTAATTTCCTGAATATATTCAGCAGGAATCTCCTTTAGAAAACGTGAAGGCCTAGGATAGGTTTCTTTACCATACAGCCTTCTAGACTCGGCATGAGTAATATAAAGCTGCTGCATAGCCCTTGTAATCCCCACATAACAGAGTCGTCGCTCCTCTTCTAATCGTCCAACATCATCTGTAGATTGCTGAGATGGAAACAAACCTTCTTCCAGACCGACAAGAAATACCAGCTTAAACTCCAGGCCTTTAGATGAATGCAAAGTCATTAACTGTACACAATCCTCATAATCATCGCCCTGCATATCCCCCGACTCCAGGGCCGCATGAGCTAGAAACATATCCAGCTCATTCAAGTTTTCTTCATTATCTTCATCAAAATCAAAAAACCTGGCTGCATTAACCAATTCCTCCAGGTTTTCTATTCTTGCCTCACCTTTCTCGCCTTTTTCTTTCTTATAAAGTTCAACCAAACCACTTTTTTCAACGATCAGCTTCACTTTATCAAACAGCTCTTTTCCTTCCGCTTCATCGCCTAAACGCTTAATTAGATCTAAAAAGCCTTTTAAAGCATTTGATGCCCGAGCTGTTAATCTGTTTTGGTTAATTAACTCGACAGCAGCCTGCCATAAAGATAATTCATTATCTCTGGCTAAAAGTCGAATATCATCAATTAATTTTGTACCAATGCCACGTGTCGGGGTATTGATTACTCGGTCAAAGGAAGCATCATCATTGTGATTTGACATAATGCGTAAATAGGCCAAAGCATTTTTAATTTCCATCCGTTCAAAGAATCGTAAGCCACCATAGACTCTGTATGGCGTACCTGTTGCCATCAACTTTTCTTCAAACTGTCTTGATTGTGCATTTGATCGATATAGAATGGCAACATCCTGACGTGATCCTCCATCATTTACCCACTTTCTTATTTTTTCGACCACAAAATAAGCTTCATCCTGCTCATTAAAGGCCGAATACACGGAAATTAATTCACCATCACCTGCCTCAGTCCACAATTCCTTACCCATGCGAGCATCATTTCTTGCAATTAATGCATTGGCTGATTTAAGGATATTGCCTGTCGAACGATAATTCTGCTCTAACTTTATCACTCGATGATTAGGGTAATGTTCTTGAAAGCTGTATAAGTTTTCTATCTTTGCACCACGCCAGCCATAAATAGACTGATCATCATCCCCGACCACAAACAGATTATCCCTACCTTCAGTTAGCAGCCTTAACCATGCGTATTGAATGGTGTTGGTATCTTGAAACTCATCCACATGAACCTGTTTAAATCGATCCTGATAAAACTGTAGTAAATCTTCATTATCACGCAATAACTCATGAGCCCGGAGCAACAACTCAGCAAAATCTACCAGGCCTGAGCGATTACAGATTTCTTCATAGGCTTTATATATTTGTAATTGAGTACTAAGAAACACATCATTTGGCTCTGGCATGTGTCGCGCACGAATGCCTTCATCTTTTTGAGCATTAATAAACCACATCATTTGCTTAGGCGGCCACTTTTTATCATCAATATTTAAAGTTTTCACCAAGCGTTTTATCACTCTAAGCTGATCATCAGAATCTATCACCTGGAAAGTTTCTGGTAATTTGGCCTGTGTAGCATGCCGTCTCAACAGTCGATGAGCTAAACCATGAAAAGTACCTATCCACATTGAATGAGCAGAAATATTTAGTAAATCTTCAACACGGCCACGCATTTCCTTTGCCGCTTTATTAGTAAAAGTTACCGCTAAAATATTGTGAATAGACAGTCCTTCCACCTGAATCTGCCAGCCTATTCTATGCACCAAAACCCGAGTTTTCCCACTCCCGGCCCCGGCTAAAATCAGCATGGACTGGCTGGGTGCAGAGACAGCTAAACGCTGCGCATCATTTAAAGAATCAATTAGTGAAATTTGTTTTTCCATTGTTTATCACTTGCAGATATTTGCAAGCTGTGTATATTAGTTGAGTTAAATAAATCCCATTATGGGCATTATCAAAAAAATAGAGGTGAATACGATGAATTTTGATTATAAACGTTTAATTGAAGGTAAAGTTAATGTCGGTGATAAAGACAAGAAAATGCGTCTAATTGCAGGCTCAATCCTATTATTTATATCAATATTCACTGCAAAAATCATCCTTCTTGTTGCAGGCCTGGTTTTACTTGCAACGGGCTATACGCGTGTCTGCCCTGCTTATTCAGCAATGGACAAAAATACTTTAGACGAATCATAATTTGTTAACAATACAAGGACGTATTTACTGTTTCCAAAATCAAGCTGTTTATTATGACTGGCTATACTCATCTAGTCTATAGACAGCTTTGTTGTACACCTAAACAAATCACAGCTAAACGTGACAATCTTATTCCCAATCCCAGAAAACCACGATCAACGCTTCGGTTTACATAATGAAGTTCATGCGCGCCCTCCCATTACGCTATCTCTTCCAGTTACCAGCTCCTTCCTTGCCTTATCACTGAACAATGATGAAAAAAAACTGGAACGTATTCAGCTGGCAAAATTATGTGATAGATATGGCATCAATGGCCCAAAAGAAGACGCATCGCATTTTAGTGCCACTTTTGACTCATTTCAAATGAGCTGGGAACAGCATGCGGAATTTAGCTCTTATTCTTTTTATGTTCAAAATAACAGCAAACAACCTTTTTCTAAACCCGCATTGGAGCATGTGCCTTTAGACTGGCTATCGCAATTACCTGGCAACACGGTAGTTGCTTCCCATGCCTCCATAATGGAAGCCAGCGCTCCAGCCGTTGCCAACAGCGAATCAATTTCTGGTTTTTTCGCAGGAAATTGTGTTGTAGGCGCAGAAGTAACAGGCGGTGCAGCGCGTGCTTTTACTGATTTTAAAATTCATGCGGATGGTTTTAGTCGATTTCTGATATTAAATTATCACCTAAAACCAGGACAGGCAGGCCGTCTATTTCAACGCTTATTTGAGATCGAAGTTTACCGCGTAATGGCATTACTGGCTTTTCCTATCACCAAACAACTGACACCTGACCTTAACAAGGCAGACAAACAATTACTCACTATTACTTCGTCTATGGCGCAATCCAGAGGTAATGACAGTGATTTACTGGATGAATTAACTACTTTAGCAGCTGAAGTTGAAAACAACATTACCACCCACCAGTATCGCTTTGCAGCCACCAATGCATATTACCAGCTGGTTGAACAACGCATTACTGACCTGAGAGAAGTTCGCATACAAGGGATTCAAACCATCGGTGAGTTTATGAATAGACGTTTGGAGCCAGCCGTTAACACCTGCATATCAACATCCAAACGATTTAATTCATTATCAAAACGTATCAATAACGCAAGTCAACTGCTTCGTACCCGCGTTGATATGACCATTGAGCGACAAAACCAGGCGCTTTTAACCTCCATGGATTTAAGAGCTAAAATGCAATTACGCCTGCAAGAAACGGTAGAAGGTCTCTCTATTGTTGCTATTACCAGCTATATTGTCAGTCTGATTGGATTAATAAGCAAAGCGGCTAATACATCAGAGTACATCGATATAAACCCGGCATTAGCAACGGGGGTCTCAATTCCTGTGGTGTTATTGATTGTTGCCATTGCTGTTAGGCGGATACACAAAAAAATTCATACCGGGGAATAAAAGCTGGGTATTGATATTATTTCCCCGCATCATTCTAGATTAAGGGGGCTAAAGAGACTGTGAAAGTATTAAGCTCTTATTCCCCTCTTTAGCAAAGAGGGGTTAGGGGAGATTTGAATTATAAAATCCCCCTCTATCCCCCTTTTCCAAAGGGGGAGGTTAAAAACAGAATACTTTTACAGCCTCTAAAGCCTCCGCCCCATGCTACTTATCGTTTTTTTTAAATTCGCCCTCAATCACATTCTCTTCTTTTGCCTGAGGTCGCTGAAAAGGTGATCCAGCCTGAGCATTAATCAACTGATTTTCTATTATATACTTGGCAAACTTTCGACGCGTCTGCGGAATTAAACAGGCAAAACCAAGCGCATCAGTAAAGAAACCGGGTGTTAATAATAAAGCACCGCCTACTAACAACATTGGCCCTTCAATCATCTCATAAGCCGGCAGTACTCCCTGCGCCAGACTTGCTTGTAGTCGTTGCCATGTCGCAAAGCCCTGCTGTCTTAGTAGCCAAGCGCCTAAAACAGCGGTAAATACCACTAAAAACACAGTAGGAAACACGCCAATTATTCCACCTATTTGCAATAACAAATATATCTCTACAAACGGTACAATTAGAAAAAATAAAAAAATTATTTGTACAACTTTCATTCAAAGCCACCTTTTATATCATCAATTAGTACAATAGTAAGGGCATCCTTGTTTATTTTCTAGGATAATATCAATATTATTTTTTCAATCCTCTAAAACCATGTATCAAATAATTCTCTGCACCTGCCCAAATCAAAAAACAGCAGAAGATCTTGCAGGCCATTTAATCACGGAAAAATTAGCCGCTTGCGTTAATATTATCGCTGGCATCACCTCGGTTTATGAATGGCAAGGAAAAATTGAAACCTCTCAAGAACAATTACTACTGATAAAATCTCATGCTGATAAATATGACGCCATTGAAGCCACAATAAAAACAATTCATCCTTATGAACTTCCAGAAATAATTGCTGTCCCTATTGAGCGCGGCCTCCCTGAATACCTGCAATGGATAAATAAATGCTTGTCTACAAAATAATTTTTCTAGTTTTTTTAAGTTTTCTCAGCCAAACAAGTCAAGCACTCGGCTCACAAGATTTATTACCTGCCGACCAGGCATTCACCCTTTCGGCTAAAGCCATTTCTGCCGAACAAATAGAGGTTTCCTGGCAGATAACTGAGGGATATTACTTATATCGCAATAAAACCAGTGTCAACTCTCAAACTAAAGAGATACAACTGGGCGTTCCAGATATGCCTGTAGGAAAGACCAAACATGATGATTTTTTTGGCGATGTCGTTACTTATCGAAATCATCTTAAAATAATTCTCCCTGTCAGTAACAAACAAGGGCTATCTTCTGTTGAGCTTCTAGTTAAATATCAGGGCTGTGCAGATATAGGTGTTTGCTATCCTCCACAGAAAAAAACCTTAACTGTTGAGTTACCCCCGGCAACAAGCCAGAGTGCAGTGCCACAAACAGACCCTGTCACACAACTGGTTGACGGCTTCAAAGGTTTAAAACTCAACCTTTTCCAGGATGAATTGTTACCGGAAGATCAGGCATTTCAATTTTTTGCCACGGTAAAAGATGCCAATACTTTACAGGTCAATTGGGTTATTGCTGATGGCTATTATCTCTACAAAGAAAAAACCAAACTTTCTTTGGATAACCCAAACGTACAATTAGGGGCAATTAAATTACCTCAAGGCCAACCTTATCATGATGAAGCATTTGGCCAAGTCGAGATTTTTTATAATGAACTCAGTTTTGATGTGCCTGTTATTCGCGCCACAAAAGCGGCTCAAACTATCCAGTTAACCGCTAAATTTCAGGGCTGTGCTGATCGGGGTGTTTGTTACCCACCGATGAAAAAAAAAATAGAATTATTATTACCTGAAGCCACACAACTATCTGCTCAGGTCGCACAAACATCACCCACGATCAGACTTTCAGAACAAGACCAAATATTTCAATCCTTACAAAGTGACTCTTTAGCTCTGACCTTACTCAGTTTTTTTGGCTTTGGGCTGTTATTGGCATTTACGCCCTGTATTTTCCCGATGATCCCAATCTTATCTGGCATCATTGTTGGTCAAGGCGAATCAATCACCACTCGTAAAGCCTTTTTACTTTCTTTGAGCTACGTTATTGCATCTGCATTAACTTACACAGTCTTTGGTATTCTAGCCGCTTTATTTGGCAGTAATCTGCAAACTATCTTTCAGGAGCCCTGGATTATTGCTGTATTCAGTGGCATTTTTATCCTATTGTCTTTATCGATGTTTGGTTTTTACAGCCTGGAACTGCCTAAATCCTTTCAGGCCAAGATACACAATTCCAGCGACAGCCACCGTGACGGATCATATATTGGCGCTGCAATCATGGGTGCGCTGTCGTCATTGATCGTTGGCCCTTGTGTAGCGGCACCTTTAGCTGGCGCACTGATTTATATAGGACAAACAGGGGACGTGGTTTTAGGCGGATCAGCTCTTTTTGTGATGGGCTTTGCCATGGGCTCACCTTTATTACTATTAGGCGCATCGGCAGGTTCTTTATTACCCAAAGCAGGCCATTGGTTAAATTCAACCAAAGCCATTTTTGGCGTTATTATGCTTGCGGTTTCGGTCTGGATGCTGGATAGAATTCTACCGCCATCAATCACCATGCTGCTATCAGCATTCTTGCTAATTATTCCTTCCATTTATCTACGCGCCATCGATCCCATTCCCGAAATTGTCTCAGGCTGGCATAAATTGTGGAAAGGGCTGGGCGTCATTATGCTGGTCTATGGCATATTACTGCTAATTGGCTTAAGCATGGGTAATACTAATCCCTTACAGCCTTTACGAGGATTTTCTAGTCAGCAGTCAGCCGAACAACATGAAGGCTTAATTTTTAAAACAGTTTCGTCCCTCACAGACTTAGAACAAGCACTTGAACAGGCGAATACTAATAATCAATGGGTCATGCTGGATTTTTATGCCGACTGGTGTATATCCTGCAAAGAAATGGAAGCTTATACTTTTACCGATAAAAAGGTAAAAAACAAACTATCCAATTTCATATTGATCCAGGCCGATGTAACAAAAAACAATGACGATGATAAAGCCCTGTTAAAACGGTTTAATTTAATAGGCCCACCTGCCATTGTATTTTTTGGCCCGGATAAAACAGAAAGAAAAGCCTCTCGCGTGATTGGTTATCAAGACACAGACACATTCATGGCAACGCTGAATCAACTTTAAGCTTATGCAACAAAACACTATATTGATATTCTTTGTTAGTGCCCTGGCCTTGGTTGGCGGCATATTTGTGCAAACTTTGTCGGTTAAAAATGAGACAAACACAGCTATCCCTGCAATTGAAATTAATTTACCCGACATCACAGGCAAACAACGCAGCATTTCTGAATGGCAAGGAAAAATACAAATCATCAATTTCTGGGCAACCTGGTGCCCTCCTTGCTTAAAGGAAATTCCTGAATTTATAAAACTGCAGGCGGAATACCAAGACAAAAACGTACAATTTATCGGTATTGCCATCGAAGACCAAGCCGCAGTTGAACAATACCTGAAAACCACGCCGGTGAATTATCCCATGCTCATTGCCGGAGATGAAGGTATAAGCCTATCCCAACAACTAGGCAATATCGTTAATGCCGTCCCTTTTACTCTGATTGTTAATCAACAAGGACAAATCATCCACAGACAGCCAGGTGAACTGAGCAACGAAAAAATTATAGAAATCATTACTCCACTACTTTAGCCCGCCTATTTCCCCATGAAGCAGAAGAAGATAATGAAGGAAAGAGCTCTATCCGCCCCAATCCTCCCTGCCTAAAAATTGGCATTAGAGAGCCCGCACAAGCATGAGTAGATAAAAACTCTTTTATAAACCGCCGATAACATCACATAAAAACACCTTGTTTTGTCGCTATTTGATGATAAATCACATATATCTGGACAAAACCCTACAAATTAGGCAAAATTACCCGATTAAACACTTTTGACACGACACGGTAATGGCAAAAATCACCATTGTTAATGGCCCGAACCTAAATATGCTTGGCGTTCGAGAACCTGGGCTTTATGGTAATAAAACCCTAAAAGATATAGAGAACACATCTAAATCAATAGCCTATGATTTAAATCATGAACTTAGTTTTCATCAGTCAAATGCTGAATTTGAGATTATTGAAATAATTCATAGTGCATATAAACAAGAGGTTGACTTCATTATTATCAACCCGGCCGCTTTTACCCATACCAGTGTCGCCATACGTGATGCATTACTTGCAACAAAAATACCTTTTATAGAAGTACACTTGTCAAATGTTCATGCTCGAGAACCCTTTCGAGCTCATTCCTATTTTTCAGATATCGCTGTAGGCGTTATTTGTGGATTAGGCGCACAAGGATATGAACTGGCATTACAAGCCGCACACCAGATATTACAAGAGAGAACCAACGATGGATATTAGAAAAATAAAAAAATTAATCGAAATTATCGAAGAATCCGATATTGCCGAAATTGAAATTAGCGAAGGTGAAGAATCCGTACGTATTAGTCGCTATTCTTCCGCAGCCCCAGCTCCTGTAGCAGTTGCCGCAGCACCACCAGCACCCGTCGCAACTATTGCTGCACCCGTCGCTGCAGTAGAAGCCGTTGCAGAAATACCTAGTGGCCACGCCGTTAAATCACCTATGGTTGGTACATTTTACCGTGCAGCATCACCTAGCGCGTCAACTCCTTTTGTCGAAGTAGGACAATCTGTAAACGAAGGCGAAACACTTTGTATCATTGAAGCAATGAAAATTCTTAATCAGATTGAAGCCGATAAAAGTGGTGTAATCAAACAAATTTTGGTGGAAAATGCTCAACCCGTCGAATATGACCAACCTCTATTCATCATTGAATAATCAAGCCTAGGTATACATATGTTCGATAAAATTGTAATTGCCAACCGCGGAGAAATAGCTTTACGCATACTTCGCGCTTGTAAAGAATTAGGTATAAAAACAGTTGCGGTGCATTCTGATGCTGACCGTGACTTAAAACATGTACGCCTTGCTGATGAAGCGGTTTGTATAGGCCCTGCTTCTTCCATGGAAAGCTATCTAAACATTCCTGCCATTATCAGTGCTGCTGAAGTTACCGATGCTGAGGCCATTCACCCTGGCTATGGTTTTTTATCAGAAAACGCTGATTTTTCAGAAAAAGTAAGCCTTAGTGGCTTTGCTTTCATCGGCCCTAAAGCCGAAACCATCCGTATGATGGGGGATAAAATTTCAGCTAAAAAAGCCATGATAGCTTCTGGAATCCCTTGTGTACCAGGCAATGGAGAAGCATTAACGGATGATAATCAGGCCAATATAAAAATGGCTCAAGACATTGGCTATCCTATTATCGTTAAAGCCTCAGGCGGCGGCGGCGGTCGAGGTATGCGTGTTGTGCATACAGAAGCGGCACTGGTAAACGCTATTGCATTAACTAAAGCAGAAGCAGCAGCGGCTTTTAATAACGACACACTGTATATGGAGAAGTTTTTAGAAGACCCTCGCCATATTGAGTTTCAAGTATTAGCTGATAGCCATGGCAACGCCATCCATTTAGGTGAACGTGACTGTTCTATGCAACGTCGCCACCAAAAAGTAGTTGAAGAAGCCCCTGCTCCTGGCCTGACAGCAGAGCAACGCCAGCAAATGGGTGACCTTTGTGCCAATGCTTGTAAAGAAATTGGCTATTTAGGTGCAGGCACTTTCGAGTTTTTGTATGAAAGAGGTGAATTCTTTTTCATTGAAATGAATACTCGAGTACAAGTTGAACACCCTGTAACAGAAATGATTACTGGTTTTGACATTGTAAAAGAACAGCTACGCATTGCAGCAGGTGAACCTCTATCTAAAACTCAGGATGAAATCACCTTTACAGGTCATGCCATAGAATGTCGCTTGAATGCTGAAGATCCAAAAACCTTTATGCCTTGCCCTGGCACTATCGACCAATTCCATATGCCTGGCGGCCCTGGAATCCGTTGTGAAACACATATTTACAACGGTTATAAGGTTCCACCCTATTATGATTCAATGATAGGCAAACTGATTGCTCATGGCGAAACCAGAGCTAGTTCTATTGCTCGCATGCAAACAGCCTTACAGGAAATGGTCATAGATGGCATTAAAACCAACATCCCATTACAAGAAGATATTATGGCTGACAGCGCATTTAGAGCTGGCGAACAAAATATCCATTACCTTGAAAAGAAACTAGGCATTTCTTAAAAGCAGGCTAAAGGCTAAAGGCACAAGGAAGAGCAAGCTCTTCGCCTTTAGTCTTTAAGCTTTCGCCTTTCGCCTTTCGCCTTTAACCTTTCACCTGCTCTTCATCCATGACCTGGCATCAAATTTCTGTTATTACCGACAAAGCAACTGCTAGCAAAGTTTCTGACTTTTTTAGTGAAATTGGCGCTGTATCCGTCACCTATATGGATGCCGAGGACAAGCCTGTCTACGAGCCTGCACCAGGCGAGACAAAAATATGGGAGCAGACTCAAGTTATTGCACTTTTCGAACTTGATGCCGAACCTGAATTAGTCAAAACCCTGTTATTTGCTCATTTCAATGATTCTCAACTAAGCGACTGGTTTCATGAAATACTTGAAGACCAGACCTGGGAAAGATCATGGATGGAGCATTTTAAGCCGATGAAATTTGGCGA
>ENA-OSET01004768-OSET01004768.1-sediment-metagenome-genome-assembly--contig:-NODE-4768-length-11819-cov-3.324136_pt1 | contig 11819 bp, 9 predicted proteins | sample MGYA00237882_ERZ534229 | MGnify/ENA primary metagenome ERZ534229 (study PRJEB26408, sample SAMN06266212) | sediment metagenome | isolation source: Hudson Canyon methane seep mesocosm | place: USA:Hudson...
GATACCCGTTGTTCATTCACAAAAATACCATTAGCACTCAGCAAATCTACCAAAAAGTAGCGATGAGCATCAGAAATGATTTCGCCATGAAAATCTGAAATAGATTCAGCGTCAATGACCAAATCATTACTATCATCACGACCTAATGTAACCGATGAGTATGCCAATTTGACGAAGTTATTTGGTTGATCACGTAATTGTAACCTTAGCATGGTGCCCCCTGAGTTCAACCAGGAAATTCCGTATGACCTAAACAATAAAACAAACTTGTATACATGGGAAGCATAGAGACAAAAATATCTTTGTTCGACAGCTCCCTATTCAGGTTTTATTGCAGCCCTGCTTTTTCACAGAGGCAACCATTAAGATAATCAGAGTTTGTAAATAATCACTTGGAAAAAAAGTTGAAACGCGTTCTAATATGCAATGTTGTAAGCATTATTCCAATTCATTCAAGAAAAGGAGTATCAAAATGACAAATTCACCACGACCATTACACGTCAAGTACACGTTGCTCAAGCCAGCTCATTACTTCCCCCCCCATCTGACTCCCGCCTCCGTATTAGCCTTAAGCATGGCATTTGGAACACAAACCACTTACGCTAACCTGAATAATGTGCCAGGACTCAACGGTGTACAAACAGCGACGGCTGCCGCAGTTATGACCGTTTGCCCACAAATGGTCGCGTTAAATAATGACGGCCTTCTAAATGCGACTGAACAAGCTTTGTTAACGCGCTGTGGCGAATTAGTGTTTACTGCCATTGCACAACAAGGTGGTACTCCCCCAGCCCCCGAGCTAGTTCTTGATTTGTCTGAGTCCGAGTTGCGTGACGCGATACAAGACATTGCACCGGAAGAAACGGAAATAATGGGCGCTGGCGCGACGGAAACGTCACAGGATCAACTCAATAATCTTGGTAACCGAATGCAGGCTTTACGTTCAGGAACCAGCATCGCCACAACCTCGGGTATTTCCTGGAACTTAGATGGCCAAAGCGGTGGAGCCGCAGGAAACGATTCATTTAGTCGTACCGGTATGTACATCAATGGCCTTTACGGTGACGGAAAGCGTGATGCCAGTACAGAGCAAAATGGTTTTAATTATGATGCTTACGGACTTACCCTAGGCCTGGACCATCGATACAGTAATACCTTAGTTGCTGGCGTGGCCTTAGGAGTGAGTAATTCCGATGTCGATATTAGCAATAACGCCGGCAATTATGATACTGATGGTTATAATTTATCGCTCTACAGCACATGGTACTCTGATCAATTTTACCTTGAAGGGATATTGACCTATGGCGCATATGACTATGAAGGCACACGTCATTTTGAATATGCGACAGTCAATCAAACAATTAAGTTAGATACAGAAGGTGAACAACTCTCCTATAGCCTTGCAACTGGCTACAATGGCAACCAAAGAAAATTCAGCTACCATTTGTTTGGACGACTTGCTGGGGTTGAAGCCGATCTTGACAGCTATGATGAAACAGGTTCGGAGCTCTCTATGCATGTCAATAGCCAAGAAATTGAATCCTTGCAATTTATTATTGGTGGTCAGTTATCCTATAACTCCAGTCAGGATTATGGCGTCATAATTCCTTATATGTCCTGGGAGCAACATCATGAGTTTGACGATGAAGCACGTGATATTACAGCACGATATGTTTTTGATCCCACTAACACCAGCTTCTCTTTCAAAACCGAAACAGCTGATAAGAATTTTTCAATTGTATCAGTCGGTACTAGCTTGTTACTTAAGGGAGGAAATCAGTTGTTTATGAATGTTGATAAAATCCTTAATCTGGAAAATGTGGAAAGTAAAACCTTTATGCTTGGACTGAGAATAGAGCTATAGCCTCTTGGCAGTCAATTCGGAATAGTGTGAATTAATCGCTGGAGATACATCAAACAGGAGGTAGATGGTGACAGTAAATGCCTGGCAAGTAATCAGTCAATCCCACTGCGGTAATGTCCGCAAGGTAAATGAAGATGCCGTATTGGCACTCACTCAACCACTTTTACTTGCCGTTGCGGATGGTATGGGCGGCCATCAAGCTGGTGATATTGCCAGCCAAATGCTAATAACAAATTTGGCTAACATAAAGCGTAAAATAGACCTGGACAGTAATATCTCAGAAGTGAAAGAAGCTATTATGGCTAGTAATGAGAGTATTTTAGAGTACTCAAAAAGCCACCTAAATGGGCAGACTGTCGGGACAACAATTGTAGCAATGCTAAGTGACTATACCCATGCAAGTTGTTTATGGGCAGGAGACTCCAGACTATACCGTCTCAGAAACAACCATCTGGAGCAGCTGACTCAGGACCATAGTTACGTTGCAGAGCTAATCAAAACGGGACAATTGCAGGCCAAAGATGCGCATAAACACCCTTCATCCAACATCATCACCCGCTCAGTAGGCGTTGAAAATCCTTTGTCACTTGATCAAATCAGTTTTGACATTTTGGCTCAGGACACTTTTTTATTATGCAGTGATGGGCTCTACAACGAGATAGAAGAAAGTGAACTCCTGCAGGCTATGCAGGTATACGACATTTACCGCGGATCTAACTGGTTACTTAACCTGAGTTTAGGCCGTGCGGCTAAAGATAATATTTCATTTATCATTGCCAGAGCTTTGGACGACAATCAAGCTGATCTGCACAGCACCACCTTAACGAATTTCTCTGTCTAATCCCCCTTTCTAGCACCTATGTTGTTTTTCATAACGCCGCTATAACTCCCAGCGCCACCCTACGGTGGCTTGTAATTGATCAACATTGTCATTACCTTGCATACTTTTAACGTCTAGAAAGGTTGTGTCACCATTTTTGAATTGAAATACCCCCCCTATTCCAACAATATAATAACTGGTATCCACGGCATTACTGACTAATTGAAAATCATCATCCACACCTACATTACCTACAAACCGACCTTGAACAAAAACATCATCATCGTCTAATTCATTATAAAATTGTAAGTCAATATGTGGCATAAAGACCCCCCAATCTTGGCTCATCGCATAACTTAACTGGCTACCAATGCTAAAGGTCAATGAATCTTTGTCCTGATCGTCGATATCAAGAGCAAACCCAGCTCCAGGACCAGCGGTATCAGACATAGTTTCTCGGTAAGCGTCAATATCAACACTAACACTGGCGAGTTGAATATATGGAGAAATGGTCCAGGCATGACGTGTCCAGCTATAGCCGCTACTTAGCATGAGCGTGGTATGCTTACCACTAAAATCTGATTCAGCGGATTGATCGAATTCTTGAACACAAGATGCATCACAAACTAAGTGCCGAGTTTGATCGTAGTCATTGCCCCCCATACCAATGCTGGCATCTACATACCAATTCTCTAGGTAATAACTACCGTAAGCTAGTAGCAAAAAACCTAGATCCTCCAACTCACCGCGATCATTCCCATAGTCTGCTTCGCTTGCTGAAATACTAAAAGCCAAACCACCAATCAAATTGTCACGAAAACGATAATCAATTCCGAGTGTGAGCATTTGAGAATCAACTTCTGCTGCGTTTTCTTTGTTAGTTGCATCTTGTTCCGACATCACCAGAGACCCATCAATAAAAAAACCAGTACGGCTGAAGCCTGGAGAGGCGTCTAATGGAGAAGCATCATTCATCGTTTGAGCGGATGAAACATTGCCTGAAGAAATGTCATTGCCGGCAACTAGTTGTCCTACCCTAAGCCACTGCTGACCATCATAAAATTGCAATGCACTAACATCAGAACTTCCCGCTGTACCCTGACGTAGTCGTGTCAGCCTGTTTCTAATATGGCTCAACTGTACACCCACCGTATGTACGGCTCCATCAAGGGCATTATCACTATTCGTGGGTATCACTTCAGCCAACGTCGCATTTACGCTGTCATTATCACCTGCGGCAATCGCACCTAATAATGCATCACAGTCATTTCTAAATGCATCTGTTCCGCCTAAAGCTGCACAACCTAACAATAATTCTACAGCGTAACTGGTAAAGGCTTGCGGTATACCGAGGTCTTCAACAGCTTGTACAACTACTTGATCATCAGAGGCAGAGGCCACTGTACATTGGCCTCCGTCACCCTCTGCGGAACAGTTCATCGCAAAAAATGCATCAGGCACGCCACTAATTTTACAAGTCATGGCGTCTGTATCTTCAAGGCAGTCTAACTGTAATGGTGGATTATTATCATTGATGTTACAGGTGTATTCATTAGCCCCCTCTCCTGCAAAACAGACATCATTCGGTTCAATACCACTATCTAATACTTCAACTAGCTCCTGCACTATGCCGGCTAAATTTTCATTAAAGCTACCTTCCCCAGTAATACTACAACTATCGGATGAATTAATATCCGCACAACTAATTGTATAATTAACTGAATAGCTGATATTTGGTAATAAAATAAACACCAACATCGCCAATGCCAGTACTTTCTGAAGATAAGGAACAAATATATATATCGGTTTCATGAACGTATTCATATCAATAGATATCCATATATTTACGGCCCAATATAATAGGCCTTAAAAGCGATAACCAATTCCAATATTCAGAACTGGCCACATACTAAAGTCTTCAATCTCATCTTCCAGTCTTTGACGCTCAATTTCCAAGTCTTCTTGAAATTGTGGGTTAGAGCCGACATCAAAAACTGGCCCTCCACTCTGGTCACTAACTTGTCCACTGGCGTCATAGGATATTTTGGGTTTACCAATGAAGAAGACCCCTATTTCACCACTGAAATATAAACCGGTACGTGACAAATCACTCGCCCAGCCAAAACCGGCATAAGGAGCAATGGGATTAAAGTCCGTTTCTCCTTCGAGCTTTAAATCTCCAGTATAAGTAGTATCACCAATATCAAAGGTAGTTTGAGAAGAGTCTGACTCTAAATCCAAACCAAAATTAGTACTGATTAAACCAGCACTGATACGAAAACAACCAGAAAAGGGGTGCCAATCTAAAATAGCACCAAGATTATTACTCTCAAATTCAATGGTATAGTCGATTCCCTCTTCGGTTTCATCAAGTTCATAGGTCAAATGACTTAAAACGCCACGAACACGAAGCTTAGGGTGCAAAGAACTTGCCCACTCAAGGCCTAGGCCCGTAGTGCCGACAGTCACGTTAAGTGCGTTTTGAGCAAAAGCAGCGTTTGCCGAAAGTAGTAAAAGGGTTGTTGTCAGCCAAAAATACAGAACGATGTGCCATCTCATGCTGTTCATCCTTTAAGCGAAAGTGCGCCGTGTAAGACTGAAAAACAACATTCCAACTGTAGAAGCACAGATGAAAATTTTCAAACTGCGGTTTAGAAAGGCATATTCGATTGTAACTAAGTGTGAATTAGAACACCATCCATTTATTAGGCCTAATAATTATAAAAAAAAAGTTTAATTTCTCATATATTTATATTAATTGTTTAAGTCAAAAGCATTACTCTTTTTTTGACTTAAACTAAAAAATTTAAAGAGGACCGTTAGTAACCTTTAACTCCGTCGAGCGACTTTGGTTGCCAGTATAGAAATCAGAATACCAAGCATTAAATAGCCGACAATCACCTCGATCATGACGAATCCCGCAGCCAAAGGTGTTCGCGGAGTGATATCACCAAACCCAAGAGTAGTAAAGGTGACCACACTGTAATAGGTTGTGGTAAAGAGATTCCACTTCAAGCTTTCCCGGTTCGTTAACTCAAAAGCTTGTTCGCCAATATAGAAATAGATAACACCAAATACAAGCGCTAATACGAGCGACCAAAGTACAACACGTGTGATCGAACGACCACAGTCAGTCAAACCGGCCCAGATATAATAGGAAAACGTATATGCCTCCTTAAATTCTTCAATATAATCCTGATCCTGAGCAAAACGTCTAAAACGGCTACTGCCATAACAAGACGAAACACGACTACCACGAAACCTTGTTTTTCGGTTATAACGTATACCGTCAACCTTGGCATCAGCCAGATTAGCTGACTGTAGGTTTGCGCTGGAAATATCCGCATGGCTAAGACGACTAGCTTTTAGATTAGTATTGACGAGAATGGCATTCTGTAAATTTGCTTTATCCAGATTACTACCCTGCAAGTTGGCACTAGACAAATTTGCCCCGCTTAAATCAAGGTTTGATAAATCGTTATCGGATAAATTAGCACGCTCCAAAACGGCATTACAAAGCTGAGCTTGAGATAAATTCGCGCCCGAAAAATCTGAAATATAACAGTAAGATTGGTTGATATTCGCTTCTTGTAAATCAGCATCCTTGAACCTGGGACCTCTTCTGATCTGCCCCAAATCCTGATCAGAAGCTGTGCTTGATTTAGATAAGTTTGCTTTTCTCAAATCGGCACCGGTAAAATCTGTTAACAATAAATTAGCACCCGATAAGCTGGCGTTCACCAAGCTAGCATCGCTAAAATCAGCATGTACCAGACGAGCACCATCTAACCTGGCTGACTTTAATGAGGCGCCTCTAAAAACAGCGGCACTGAGGTCTACTCCAGCTAAATCAATGCCGTCTAGTTGAGCACCAGAAAAATCCGCGCGATTTCCCGCTTTTTTTGCAGATGTTAACCAACGTTGATGCTCACGTAGAATTTTTCCTACGGCCTTATTTACGCTCATAGTAAAACGCCTACTCCCATTAAATGGAACTTCACGAACTAGCGCCAATCCCGATACACTAACTCATAAAATAAGTAAGAATGAAAATATACCTTCGATAAGTTTGATATAACAGCTATCGCCAAATACTTGGTGATAAAAGTAAAATAGCAATACTCCAAGTCTATAATACGAAAATTATATATTGTAGGTTAGTATATTTTATATTTTAGTGCGAGCATGAGAGTACCTGCGGTTTTAAACTTACCCTATCAACTCATCAGTTCTTACAGTACTTACTTCAGACAGCACTTTTCTATATACAGGGTCTGCCATGATAAACCGCTGGAGAGTCCATGTAAGTAAATCATTTCAATAAAAGAGATTTTTCTGGTATCAGATAAAAGGCAGTTCGAGTGTAGAAGTCCCATGGTCGACCATCACCCTCAATAAAAACGAAAACAGGCTGGCTTTTATAGCTATGTGAATTAAAGGCTACCAAGTGTTGAAATTTTTTAGAAGACACCACTTGATACGGCTCTTACCTCACCCGCATGGCTATTGTTGCTCACTAGTTATATTTCGAAAATTTCTTTGCTGTTTTTGAATTGCTGATAATCGAACTATTAAATTATCGTTGACTTCGAGAACGGGTACTTCAGGTTCAATACTGCTTACTGTAGCTCGGGGTACTTTCTGTTTTTTTTCACCTACTGAACCTTTTTTATTAGCAGTGCTTATTTGTGGTCGCTGGATTATGTCTCCACCATAAAGTGTCCCATCTGGATCAATTTCTGCTCCGCAAAAGTATGTTACTTCTGGGTCAAAATTACGTTCTATTCGAAATTCCAATTCGTTGAATCTTAGGTAGTCGCCTAACTTGATAAGAGTTGGTTGTTCAATCCTCTGACCATTGATAAAGGTACCATTAGTTGAGTTTAAGTCCTCAAGCAGTATATTCGTTGATGTAACAGAAATTCTGGCATGTTTACGGGATATAAATTGGTTTGAAATATGAACCTCACAGCCTGCATCACGACCGACGTAAAGGTTACCATTCAAGGCAATATCATCCTGCTGCTCTGAACGTAATACAAGTCCAGCTGAATCAGCGGTACTGATATTAACCATTCTAAACTCTAAGTTATGGAAGCTAAGCAAGTCCCCCGGTTTAATAAAAACAGGCTTTAAAACCTTCTGCCCATTAATAAAAGTACCATTTGATGAACTTAAATCCTCGACTAATATACCTTTGACTGTCAAAGAAATTCTGGCATGCTGTCTAGAGATTCGATGGTCAGCAATGTGTATATCACAATCTAAATCACGTCCAACACAAAGCTCCCCCTGTAAAACAATATCTTCCTGCTGATCCGAACGCAAAACAAACTTTTCAGCGTTACCATTGAGCCCTTTTAGTTTATCCATTTATCTAGCTCCTGATTATTCGCGCGTTTATTTTCACGTCCCAATGAAATAACTGTCTCGACAACGTTTTTAGATGAGTAATTATTGCTCTCATATTTAACACGAGTACGAACCAGCCAAATGGCTAATAAACCAAAAATGATCATCAATAGTTTTAGATCATCCACACTCCAAAATAGATAAAAGTTCATTCACTCGTCCCCATTAAATGTCTTGCTATTTCCCTGACTAGACATCAATTGTTAAATCAAAGTTTATATCTAATAACTTTCCTCATACACTCTATTGCGAAAATTGAGCCAATCGTTTGCAAACTACAACAAGCCGACATAGACTATTGTTTTATAAAGACTTTATAAATTTAATTTATGAAAGATAGCAGCAAGAAACGTCTTTATCAGAATTGATTGTTTGATTACATCAAACCAAATTTAATCAATAGTTTGTTAAATTAAAACTATGAATAATCTTTAGGGCTAATGTAGAAGGGGTAAAGCATAGCCATAGTTCAAAAAGCTACTTACCCAAGCATTTGTTTTTTTAGGTCATCACTGGAAGGACTTAAAAATAAAGACTTGAACTTAATATCAAGGTAAGCAAACTACAGGAAGATCTGGGAGCAGGAAGTAAAGGGTTAGTAGTCCAGAAACAGTATCCTGAACAACTAAATAGTGACACCTAACAGTTTATTGACTTAAGTACCTATTAGATACTCAGGCATATCTCTCAACCACCTCTTGAGTAAAGGTTGGTGCAAAAAATGAATCCACCCATGTTTGCATATAGTATTTATTCTTACGAATAAAATTAAATAATTCAGCTTCCGCTTCTTGCCTAGAATTAAAAGGACCTTCTTCTTCAAGCTCTCTAGTAATAAAATACCATTCACTGTTTATTTGAAGAAAACGCTCACTTCTGAACCATCTTTTTTGCTCTTCACCATGCCTTACATTCATTTTTTTTCCAATATCTTTTGTATAATCTCTAATCAATTATACAAACCTTACGATTTAAAAAAAATCGGCGAATGACCAATTTCACATTTGTTTTAATGTGTGAATATTTCTCTCTATGAAAGTCTCGACTTAGGTAGACAATTTATACAGTAACTGATCTATGTTGTAGTTGAGAGCTATAAACTGAAGAGCGGTGCATGGAATCAAGAATATTAGTTCAACTTGTCTGTGATGCCTTGTTTATGGTTATTTTGTAGCGTTAACCTAAAGCCTACCAAGGATTGTTGGCAGCATGAGCCACTTTGGTCGCTGCTGGGATAATACTGTCGTAGAGAAATTCTTCTGTAGCTTATAGCAAGAGCTAGTTCAGGAGGTTAATTACCAAAAATGTTATAAACGTGTATCAAGATATTTTGAAATAGATTTAGATGATATTAGAACGCAAAACAACTTCACTCTTATTACACCACCTCACCTGAACTACTGATCACCTTACTTTAATAAACTTCATTAAACCCCAACAGTTTGCAAACAAAACAATACAAAAATCACTGGGCTTTTCTTAACCTTCAGATGCTAAAAAAGCCACCCTACTAAGTAGGGCAGCCTTCTTTATACACTTACTAGCATACTTTCGTATCCTAGCTCATTAAGAAATATCTTAGTGAGCAGAGATTGTCCAGTTAGTAGTAGAAGAGATGTCAGTCCAGTAAAGCTCACCGATTGACGTACCAGAATCACCGAATGAAAGTGCGCCGATTTCCATGTCGCCTTTAAATACAGTGTTAATCGCGATACCGTCTACGTAGTCTTGTGGGTTAGTTCCACCGTTAAGAGCAGCAGCTGAATCTGGACGTAGAACAGTGTCCTTCACAGCAAAGATAGTACGCTCAGAGTGTGCGAAGTTGAATGAGTTGTTACCATTGATATCTGTAATGTCACCACGAGTGTTGTTGATTTTCATGTTCTCAATCTTAACACCAGCGATATCGATATAAACATCTAGATCTGTAACGTCGATATAAGCATCCCAATGGATCTTAGAATCAGCATCACCACTTGTTCCATTGCTGAAACCATTACCATTGTTTTCGATTTGAATATCAACAGGTCCGAAGTAACCACTGATGCTTAAATCAGAGATCAAAGTTGTTGACTGACCGCCAGCTGTAAATGCATCAGCACCAACTGCGCCAGAACCGATAACGTAATCAGATGAAGCTAATTTGATAGCATCGATAGAGAAGTTGAAATCGGCTGCAGTATGTACAAGTTGAGCAGCAGTTGCTAGATCAAGATCTGCAAGACCAAGTGAACCAGTTGAACCAGGAGTAAATACTTCTGTTAATGTTTTACCAGTTCCAGCTACGAATGCTTCCATTCCACCACCTTGCTTAAGGTGATCAGTCGCATCGATGTGTATAACTAAGTCACCGTCGCCGAATGTTTTCTTAGTGTTAAGGTTAGCTTTACCAACAGCTGACATGGTGTTCGCAGCAACTGCGTCGATACCAGCATGGCCAGTGTTTCCACGACCTTGTAACATAACAGCTAATTCAGTGATTTCAGAGAAACCGTAATGAAGAACGTTGTCATCATTTACATTTCCTTGAGCGTCAAAACCAGAACCAGCAACGTCTAGGTTTAAACGAACGTTATCTAACATTGAACCTGCACCGCCTGAAAGAGCACCACCACCTAAGCTGATACCTTGGAACAATACAGAACCGCCGTCTTTATATGCAAACTCACCGATAGTGTATTTAGTTTCGATGTCGATTGTTAAACCAGCTTGACCAGTTAACTCACCCATTGCTGAATCATCAAGTGCTTTTAATTCTGCTTGAGCACCAGCAGAGATTGCAGCGATTGCAGATACTAATACTAATTTGTTCAGGCCTTTCATATTATTCTCCAAAATTATATTTACGTTTTAGCTGTAGTGATATCTAAATGTACACTTACAGGTTTGACGTTATGTTTTTTAGTTTAATTTTTCCTAACAAGCTATTTGCTTGCCAGTGAGATCATAATATGGACTTACTCTTCCACTTTCCGTGAATACAGTCACAAGATGTTACTTTGCCCTACAAAAACAGCGTTCTTTGACATAACTTCACATTTGAGGGCTGTTTTTCCTGTTTAAAGCTAGATTTTAGTATTTTTTATTCGATATTAGAGAATAATTATTTAACCTTATGAAAATATCTACACGTACAACACGAATTTAAGTCGAATTACAGTCTAAAACACCTCAACACAATTATAGGTGACCGCTGATAAGAAACAAAAAAGGTAATACGTATGAATAAAAGTTTAATTCAACAAAATTGTAAGGAGGGGGTTAAATGTAGAACTAGAGTTCACTGCAGTAATAATAATCTGCAGTGATTTAAATGACTGTTTAACTATTTACTTACTCTTACTAAAATAAGTCGGCTGTACAGCCCTTTCAATTGGGGCTCCTAGTTTAACCTCGCCGTCAGTAATCTTAAACGGGTACGACCAATGACGAGCCCACCCTGCAATATGCTTCGTCATAACCTGAATTCGCTGCTCATGAGTACCATCTTCTTTCTCTCTAGCTTGTATATACATTAGACCAACAGCCCACATCGTTCGCCTTTCAGCAATTACTTTTAAATTTAGGACATACAATCCATTTTCACAAAATAAAGACCGATGATGGAGTGAGCCCACATGGGCCACATTCATTTTTTTTTTGAACTTTATCCAACACCACTTTTCCCCAATTGTTCTCACCACCTTTTCATGAGAAACAAGATCCACTCTCGATGAAATATAA
>ENA-OSET01004770-OSET01004770.1-sediment-metagenome-genome-assembly--contig:-NODE-4770-length-11810-cov-2.924486_pt1 | contig 11810 bp, 10 predicted proteins | sample MGYA00237882_ERZ534229 | MGnify/ENA primary metagenome ERZ534229 (study PRJEB26408, sample SAMN06266212) | sediment metagenome | isolation source: Hudson Canyon methane seep mesocosm | place...
TTATCCATGTGATTGGGATTTATTGTGGCGTGCCGCAGGCGCTGGAGTGTTTTCGGGTGGCCAAACGTGTGTTTGCTGAAGTCGAAGGCTAAAAAACACCGCGCCAGACGGTTTAGAACGCTGTGTTAGCCCTTCTTGGCGCCGATCTTTGGCTCGGTGCCAGCCCGGAGCCGCGCGATGTTTTCGTGGTGACGCGCAAATACGATCACCGCCAGCAGGCCCGCCAAAACAACCGCGCCGCCGTAGCCCAAGACCAACATCCAGACCGCGCCTGATGCTGCAGCGACCAAGGCTGAGAGCGAAGAAATCCGGCTCACGGCTGCGGTTGCCAGCCATGTCAGGCAGCAGGCTACGCCCACCGGCCATGCCAACGCCAACATCAGACCCAAGAAGGTTGCGACCCCTTTGCCACCTTTGAATTTCAGCCATACTGGATAGCAATGTCCCAAGAATGCCATCAGACCGGCAACCTGCGCCGCGTCTTCGCTTGCCATGGCCCGTGCGATCAACACAGCCACCGCGCCTTTGCCTCCGTCCAATACCAAGGTCAGAGCGGCGGCCTTTTTGCTGCCGGTGCGCAGCACATTGGTGGCGCCAATGTTGCCCGAGCCAATCTCGCGCAGGTTACCCAGTCCCATGAGCTTGGATAGGACCATGCCAAACGGGATTGCGCCCAATAGGTAGCCGACAACAGCCCACATCAGGAGGGCGGGCAGGACGGTCTCAAATGCAGGCATCAATCTCTCCGGTAAACGGCCTCACCGGCCACATAAGTTGCCAGCACCTTACCCTGCAGACGGGCGCCGTCAAACGGCGTGTTCTTGGATTTTGACTTGAGCTTAAACCGGTCCAGCACAAACGGCGCATCCGCATCAAACAGCACCAGATCCGCCGGGGCGCCCGCTTCCAACCGGCCACTGTTCAGCCCCAGGCGTTTTGCAGGGTTCAACGCCATGGCGCGGAACAATTCTGGCAAGGTCAGGCTGCCGTTATGGTACAGCCGCAACGCGGCTGGCAGCAAGGTCTCCAGTGCCACAGCGCCGGAGGCGGCCTCTTCAAACGGCAGGCGTTTGCTTTCCTCATCCTGCGGCGTGTGCATTGAAGAGATCACATCAATTAGCCCGGATTTCACCGCCTCAATCAACGCCAAACGGTCGTCTTCGGATCGCAGCGGCGGTTTGACCTTAAAGAAGGTCCGGTAGTCTGCCGGGTCCAACTCGTTCAATGTCAGATGGTGGATCGAGGTGCCGGCGGTGATGTCCAGCCCATTGGCCTTGGCGCGTTCCAGTGCGGGCAGGGCGCGCGCGGTGGTGATCTGGTCGGCGTGATAACGCGCGCCGGTCATTTCCAGCAGCGCAATATCGCGATCCAGCCCCATGCGTTCTGCCATGGGCGACACAGCGGGCAACCCGCGCAGGGCGGCGAATTTGCCGCTGGTGGCAGCAGCGCCCTTGGACAGGATCGGTTCCTGCGGATGCGCAATCACCAGTGCGCCACACGAGCGGGCATAAGTCAACGCGCGGGTATAGACCTTGGTGTCCGTGATCACCCGGTCGCAATCGGTAAAGGCCACCGCGCCGGCATCCATCAGAAAGCCGATCTCGGTCATCTCGCGCCCATCACGACCCTTGGTCAGGGCGGCCATGGGCAGCACGTTGACCGGGGCATCGGCCTGGGCGCGGCGGGTGACGAATTCCAGCACTTCGGGGCTGTCGATGGTGGGCGCGGTATCGGGGCGGGTGACCATGGTGGTGACCCCGCCCGCCGCCGCCGCAAGGCCCGCCGATTTGTAGCTTTCCTTGTGACGCTCGCCCGGCTCACAGACTTTCACACCGATATCGACGATGCCGGGGGCCAGACAGCGGTTTTTGCAGTCAATGATTTCAACGCCTTCTGGAGATATGTTTCGCGCGCGAAACATTGCCTCAAATTCGATGTTTTCCGGAAGGATTTCGGTAACCTTTCCATCCTGCACTAGCAGATGGCCCGGAGCGTCCGTGCCCGCTTCGGGGTCGATCAGGCGGGCATTGGTGAAGAGTAGGGTCATGCTGATGTTCCTTTGTCCTTGGCCTGAATTTTGCGCATCAGGCGATAGACTTGGCGCCCATCTGTAAGGCGCTCAAAACCAATAGGGACTGTGTAACTGCCGTTTTTGCCACTTTTGATCTCTTCGGCAAAATTCACGCTGGCAAGTTTGCCATCTATCAATTCGAGCGAAGAGCTGACGGTGATAGGATAAGACTTCAGACTTTTGCCTTTAAGAGGGACATTGACCGCAATAAGTGCGCGGCGGTTTGTCAGGGTGTACCAACTGTGGCGACGCTTATAAGTTGGCCAAAACAGAGCGTAGAGTACAAGGCCAAACCCAACTGAAAAATGTAGGAGGCCGAACATCCAAAATCCGCCACCCGCAGTAAACGCCATCGCCATCCAGAACAGTGCGAAGCCAGCAAAAAACAGACCAAAAATTCCCATGAGAATGTTCGGGATCTTAACGGCAAAGCCGCCGTCAGGGCGCCCCTGCCATAGTATGTTCTCATCCTGGTCCAAAATTCCTTCCCATTGATCGGCAGTGCTCATTGAAGTCCCCTCTCAATTGTTCGAGCAGTCGCCGCCGGCTCCGCCTGATACTTGATCAGATGCTTGTCGCCACCCTTGGTCACCACCTGCACATAGCTGCCCATGGTACTTACCCGTTCAATCTGGTCCAGCGCTACATTACGCTCGGCCGGGCCGGTCAGGTGAGTGTCGGATAGGGTCCAGGTCACAGCCAGCTCCTCGGACGCCAGATACCAACCGCGCAGGATGATGGCTGCCAACCCACCGATGGCGCCGGTCCAGACATGCGGATTACCCATCACCCACAAGATCGCCATGCCAACAGCCATAGCCAGCGCCGCCATCCAGGCGTGCGAGCGGATATAGGACGCGCGGTCGGGGGTGAATGTTGTCATAGCCATCCCACCAGCTTGCTGAGCAGGGCGACCATCAACAGCATCACCACAGCAAAAAGGCTGGCGCCAATGCGGCGGGCCTTGGCGCGCGCTTCCCGCGGCGACAGGCGGGGCGAGGAATAGAGTTTGGCGCTGTTGGTCTGGATCGGAGCGCCGGTCCATTGGGTCTGATCTTCGCCATAGGCGCCAATGAATGTGATTTGCCGGGCCGGTGTCAGACTGGTTTCCTCGCCGCCAAACGCGCGCGAGCGGATCAGCAGCACGTGGCCGGTCAGACCCATCAGCCGTGCGTGGTCCGGGGCCAGCTGATCAGCAGCTATGCCGCAGCCCTCGTTCAGGTAGCCCACAAGCCCCAGATCCTCGAGATCGGTAAGTGGAAAGATCTCCACCTGATCCAGATTGATCTCTTCGATGCCCAGCACCTGCGCCAAGGCCCCGGGTTCGCGCAGGAAACGGGCCTGTTCTGGGCGCATGTCGAGGTCAAAGACGCGGATCTGTCCGCGCTCGCCGCTTGGGATATGAAGAACCGGATCCACCTGGGCTACTCCGCCGGGGCCAGTTGCTCGGCGCGCAGGTTCTGCGCCAGAAGGTCCATCACCGCCATGCGCACGGCGACACCCATCTCGACCTGTTCCTGGATCACCGAGCGGTTGATGTCGTCCGCCAGTGTGCCGTCGATTTCAACGCCGCGGTTCATCGGACCGGGGTGCATGACGATGGCGTCGGGCTTGGCCAGCGCCAGTTTGTCAGCGTCCAGCCCGTAGCGGTGATAATATTCCCGCTCCGAGGGGATGAAACCGCCGTCCATGCGTTCCTTTTGCAGGCGTAGCATCATCACCACATCGACGTCCTTCAGGCCCTCGGACATATCGTCATAGATCTCGGCGCCGAATTCGGCGAACTGGCTGGGCACCAGGGTTGGCGGACCGATCAGACGAATGCGGTTTTCCATTTTACCCAGCAGAATCAGGTTCGATCGCGCCACGCGACTGTGGGCGACATCACCGCAGATGGCGATATTCAAGCGGTGCAGACGGCCCTTGGCCCGGCGAATGGTCAGCGCATCCAGCAGCGCCTGGGTTGGGTGCTCATGGCGGCCATCGCCGGCGTTCAGCACCGCGCAGTTGACCTTTTGCGCCAGCAGATCCACCGCGCCGGAATGCGGGTGGCGGACAACCAGCAGGTCCGGGTGCATGGCGTTCAGGGTCATGGCGGTGTCGATCAGGGTCTCGCCCTTTTTGATCGAAGAGGCCTGCATCGCCATATTCATCACGTCCGCGCCTAGCCGTTTGCCGGCAATCTCAAAACTGGCCTGGGTGCGGGTAGAGTTCTCGAAGAACATATTGACCTGGGTCAGCCCGGCCAAAGCGGTAGATCGTTTTTCGGTGGCGCGGTTTTGGTCGACGTATTTATCGGCCAGATCCAGGATCGCCGTGATCTCATGCGGGCGCAGCGGCTCGATGCCAAGCAGGTGTTTGTGGCCAAATTGGGTAGGGGTCATGAGCAGGCTCCGCGCTTGGGTCGGGGGTGTTATAGGCGGGCAGGGGAAGGCGGGCAAGGTGCTGTTCTGTAGGAAAACAGCTGCGCTGCCTGGGGTGTATTCCCGGGGTTTTGGGTATTTTTGACAACGGGAAGCTGGGGTGTTTCGTCTTGGCGTCAGCCGGGGTAGTTTGGCGCATGGAATCGGCATTGGATTATCACAGCGCGCGGGCGCTCTTGCAGTGGCAAGTTGAACTGGGCGCCACCGAAAGCATCGGTGATGCGCCGGTGGATCGCTATGCGCTGGGGGCGACACTGCCAAAGGCGAAGGTGTCGCAAGCGCCTGCGGTGCAAAAGCCCAAGGAAGTGGACCCCGTTGAGCAGGCGCAAAAGGCAGCGCGGGCGGCGACCGGGCTGCCCAGTCTCCGGGCGGCTTTGGACGGTTTTGACCATTGTGCGCTGAAAAAAGGTGCGCGCAATCTGGTGTTCAGCGATGGTCAGGCCGGCGCGCGCGTGATGATCATTGGCGACGCACCGGGCCGCGAGGAAGACCGCGCCGGTAAACCCTTCGCCGGTCAGGCTGGGGGATTGCTGGACAAGATGCTGGCAGCGATCGATTTGTCGCGCGACAGCTCTGTTTATCTGACTGGCGTGCTGCCATGGCGGCCACCACAGAACCAGGAGTTGCAACCGGCAGATATCGCGATGATGGTGCCGTTCCTGCAGCGTCATGTGGAATTGGCCGAGCCTGAATTTCTGGTGTTGATGGGCAACGCGGCCTGCCAGGCGGTGCTGGGCAAGCGCGGCATCAACCGGTTGCGCGGCGAATGGCAGCAGGCTTGGGGCAAGGCGGTTCTGCCGATGATGCCCCCGGAACAGCTGTTGAACCAACCGCAAGGAAAGCGCGCGGCCTGGGCAGATCTCTTGTCGCTTAAGGCCCGCATGGGAGCATTATCGTGAAAATTCTAGCTTTCTCGGATCTGCATTTGGCGCGGGCGCGGGCAGCCGATCTGGTTGCTGCCAGTGCCGAGGCGGATCTGGTGATCGGTGCGGGTGATTTCTGCAATATGCGCCAGGGTCTGGATCAGGCGATGCAATTGCTGGCGGGCGTGGCAGCGCCGATGGTCCTGGTTCCGGGCAATGCTGAAAGCGCAGATGAATTGCGCGCGGCGGCCCTGCCGGACATGACTGTTCTGCATGGCACCGGTACTGAGATCGACGGGCTACGATTGTTCGGGCTGGGCTACGGCGTGCCGCCAACCCCGTTTGGCGACTGGTCCTGTGATCTGACCGAGGAACTTGCCGGGCAGATGCTGGATAATTGTTCCGCCACCGATGTCCTGATCACCCATTCCCCACCCAAAGGTCTGGGGGATTTGACCTCGGGCGGGATTTCAGTTGGGTCTGTCGCAATCCGGGAAGCGATTGAGCGGTTGCAGCCAAAACTGGCTCTGTGCGGTCATATTCACGACAGTTGGGGCCAGCGAGGGTACCTCTGCGCCACCGAAGTGGTCAATCTGGGGCCGACAGTGAACTGGTTTGAGGTAGATCATTGAACCGCCGATAAGCAGGCGGACATCATGCGGGCCCAGGCTCGCAGTCAAAAAGGAATTCACGGCCCCATGTCGCGTATTGACGAGAACAAGACATTCATCCCGGTGCGCATTGCTGTGCTGACACTGTCGGATAGCCGCACCCTGGCCGAGGATCGCTCGGGCCAGGTGCTGGTGGACCGGTTGCAGGCCGCCGGGCATGTCCTGGCGGATCGTAAAATCATGCCCGATGACCGGGCGGATATTGCAGATCAGCTGCGCGCCTGGGTGGCAGACCCGCAGGTGGATGTGGTGATTTCAACCGGGGGCACTGGATTGACTGGGCGCGACGTCACCGTCGAGGCGCACCGCGATGTCTATGAAAAGGAAATCGAGGCCTTTGGCACTGTGTTCACCATTGTCTCGATGAAAAAGATCGGCACCAGCGCGGTACAGTCGCGCGCAACGGGTGGCGTGGCAGGCGGAACTTACCTGTTTGCGCTGCCCGGCAGTCCGGGCGCCTGCAAGGACGGCTGGGACGAAATTCTGTCAATGCAGCTGGATTACAGGCACTTGCCCTGTAACTTTGTTGAAATAATGCCCAGATTAGAAGAATCTCAGCGACGGAAGTAATCCACCGCTGCGTGTAACCTCGCAAACCCTGCCGAAACTTGATATGTTTCGACGGGGTTCAAAGGGGCGAAATAGGCAGAAAATGCCGCCTGAAGGGGACTAAAGATGCGCTTTTTGCGTCAAAGTTTGACTGGAATTTTTCTGGCGGCGGTCACCGCAGCACTGTTGCTGTATGCGGGCCAGATGGTTTTGGGCGCAGTGCAGCAGCGGATGAGCAACGAGCGTAAGGCGCCGCCCCCCCGTGAGCGTATTTTTGCGGTCAATCTGATAACAGCCGAGCTGCAGGACATCGCGCCCGAGCTGATTGCTTTTGGTAAGGTTGACAGCCGACGCCGGTTGGAATTGCGCACTCCGGTTGCCGGGCGGGTGATTTCGCTGGCGGAAGAGTTTGAGGAGGGCGGCGCGGTCTCCATGGGTCAGTTACTTTTGCAGATCGACCCGGCGGATGCGCAGTCGGCGCTGGACCAGGCCAAGGCCGATCTGCAGGACGCACGGGCCGAAGAGCGTGAGACCGGCCGGACTTTGATCCTGGCGATGGATGAACTGGCCGCAACGCAGGATCAGGCCCAACTGCGCCAACGCGCCTTTCAGCGCCAGCTGGATCTGAAGGACCGCGGCGTCGGGACGGCGGCAACCGTTGAAGGGGCAGAACTGGACGCGGTTCAGGCCCGGCAGACGGTTATTTCACGGCGTCAGGCGGTGTCCCAGGCCGAAGCCGGAGTGGATCAGGCCGCGTCAAACCTGGCGCGGGCGCAGATCAGTCTGGCAACAGCCCAACGGGATCTGGCCGATACCACAGTAACGGCGCAGTTCGACGGCACGCTGCAAACGGTCAGTCTGGTGCAGGGGCGTCTGGTCTCGGCCAATGAAAAACTGGCGGATCTGGTGGACCCGACCCTGCTAGAGGTGGCCTTTCGGATTTCCACAGTACAGTACGCCCGGTTGCTGGATGACAGCGGCAGTTTGATTGCCGCACCGGTGCGGGTCTCGCTGGATGCCACTGGCGCGGATCTAAGCGCCGAGGGCGTGATCAGCCGCGACAGTGGGGGGGCGGGCGAAGGCCAGTCAGGGCGCTTGATCTATGCGCGTCTGAACACTGCTCCGGGGTTTAAGCCCGGCGATTTTGTGACGGTGTCAGTGCGCGAACCTGTGCTAAGCGCGGTGGCGCGTTTGCCGGCCACGGTGCTGGATGCCAATAGTACCGTTTTGGTGCTGGGCCCCGAGGACCGGCTGGAACAGATGCAGGTCGAGCTTGTGCGCCGTCAGGGCAATGATGTTCTGATCCGCGGCGTGGGGTTGGCGGACCGCGAGGTGGTTGCCGGACGTACGCCCCTGCTGGGGACCGGTATCAAGGTACGGGCCCTGCGCAGTGGCACCGACGGGCAGCCGCAGGCCGCGCCACAGGCTGAGTTGATCGAGCTGAGTGACGAACGACGCGCCCGGCTGACGGCCTTTGTCGAAAACAATAACCGTATGCCAGATGAGGCCAAGAAGCGCGTATTGGGGCAATTGTCGGAACCCAGGGTGCCGGTCCAACTGGTAACCCGCATTGAAGCGCGGATGGGGGGCTAAGAATATGGGTCTAGTCTATAAGCAAAGCGCCTTCCCGGGGGGAAGGTCAGGCGCGGCCAGGCGATGCCGGGCCAAAATTGAACTCGCATCCAGAGCATTCCAATGATCCGAGACCTGCCCCGCTCGGCGGGTGGCTTACTGAGCTATTTCACTCGTCACCGGACAGCCGCCAACCTGCTGTTGGTGATCCTGATGGTGCTGGGCATGGCGGCCATTCCCAATATGCGGGCGCAGTTCTTTCCGGATGTGATCCTTGACCGGGTGACGGTTTCGGTCACCTGGGACGGCGCCGGTCCCGAGGATGTCGACAGTGCCATCGTCCAGGCGCTGGAACCGGCGCTGTTGTCGGTGGACGGGGTGGAATCCTCGTCGGCGTCATCGCGCGAAGGGGTTGCCTCGATCAGTCTGGAGTTTGAGCCGAACTGGGATATGGCACGGGCGGCGGATGATGTGCAGTCGGCGGTGGATGCCGTGACCACGCTGCCCGATGCTGCCGACGAGCCCAAGGTCACCCGCGCTGTCTGGCGCGATCGGGTCACTGATGTGGTGATCTCGGGAGCATTAGAGCCGGCCCAGCTGGGGTTGTTTGCGGATGAGCTGATTGTCCGCCTGTTTGAGGTCGGCGTGACCCGCACCACCATCCGGGGCGTTGCCGCGCCGCAAACATTGATCGAGGTGCCCTCGTATAGTTTGATTGCCCATGACGTCACCCTGACCCAGATCGCCGATGCCATTGCAGCCGAGGTGGCAGCGGATCCGGCGGGAGATATCTCGGGGGCCAACGCACGGGTCCGAACGGGGAGGGAAAAGCGAAAACCCGAAGAGATTGAGGCGATTGTGTTGCGCGCCAATGCGGATGGGTCAGCGCTGACCATCGGCGATGTGGCGCAGATCACCGTCGAAGGTGTGGACCGCAACCGGGCCTATTTTGTGGGCGAAGACTCGGCGATGTCGCTGCGGGTTGACCGGTCCAACAAGGGTGATGCCATTGGCATTCAGCGCAGCGTCGAGGATGTGGTGGCGCAGATGCAGCTGAGCCTGCCGCAGGGCGTCAAGGTTGAACTGATCCGCACCCGCGCCGAGGCTATTACCGGCCGTCTGAACCTGCTGGTCGACAACGGCTTGATGGGGCTGGCGCTGGTGGTGACGCTGCTGTTCTTGTTCCTCAACGCCCGGATAGCCTTCTGGGTTGCGGCGGGCATTCCAGCGGCGATGTTTGCCGCGATTGCCATCATGTATGCCGCTGGACTGACCATCAACATGATCAGCCTGTTTGGCCTGATTATCACGCTGGGTATTGTGGTCGACGACGCCATTGTGGTGGGCGAGCACGCCGATTTCCGCGCCAGACGGCTGGGGGAACACCCGGTGGTGGCCTCGGAAAACGCGGCCCGCCGCATGGCTATGCCGGTGCTGGCCGCAACCATGACCACCATCATCGCCTTCTTTGGCCTGACCATAATCGGCGGCCGGTTTGGCGATCTGATCAGCGATATCCCCTATACGGTGATCGCGGTATTGGCGGCGTCATTGGTTGAGTGTTTCCTGATCCTGCCCAACCACCTGTCCCATGCTATCGCGCATGCCGCCAAGGAACACTGGTACGACTGGCCGAACCGGGTGGTGAACCGCGGCTTTCGCTGGGTGCGCGATCATCTGTTCCGCCGTCTGATAACCTGGGTGATCTGGGCCCGCTATGCGGTCTTGGCCGGGGCGCTGGTGCTGATGGCCAGTCAGGTCGCACTGGTGGTGGGTGGCGATGTGAAATGGCGGTTCTTCAGCCCGCCGGAACGCAGCTCGGTCACCGGTAACTTTGCCATGGTAGAAGGCGCCAGCCGCGCCGACACGATGGCGATGATGCAGGAAATGCAACGTGCAACCCAGGCGCTGGGCCTGGAGTACGAGGAACGCTATGGTCTGAACCCGCTGTTGTTTGTCATGGCCGAGGTTGGCGGCAATGGTGGCCGTGGCTTATCTGGTGTCGATACCAAAGACACTGATCTTTTGGGCGGCATTTCTATCGAGTTAATCGAGTCCGATCTTCGCCCCGAATATTCCAGCTATGCCTTTGTGGCCGAGTTGCAGGAGAACGTGCAGCGCCATCCTCTGGCCGAGACGGTATCGTTTCGTGGCTATCGTTCCGGTCCGGGTGGAGATGCGCTGGATGTGCAGTTCTACGGGGCTGATGTGCAGACCCTAAAGGATGCCTCGGAAGATCTGAAAAATGCAGTGCTGCGCTACCCTGAGGTCTCGGCGGTCGAGGACAATCTGGCCTATGACAAGGAAGAAGTCATTCTGGATCTGACACCGCAGGGCCAAGCACTTAGCTTTACCATCGATTCACTGGGGCGGGCCCTGCGGGCGCGGCTGAACGGGATTGAGGCGGCAACTTATCCGGATGGCCCTCGTTCGGCCACCATCCAGGTCGAACTGCCCAAGGGAGAGCTGACGGCTGACTTCCTGGAACGCACCTTGATGCGGACACCGACCGGCAGCTACGTGCCACTCGCAGATATTGTCTCGGTGACCCAACGCACGGGGTTCTCGACCATTCGGCGCGAAAACGGCATCCGGGTGGTTTCGATCACTGGCGACATATCCGAGGACGATGCGGCGCGGGCGGAACAAATCGAGCAAGCGTTGAAAACGGAAATTCTGCCCGAAATTGCCAGTGAGCGGCAGGTCGAGTGGCGCCTTGCCGGGTTGAGCGAACAGGAAAACGCCTTTCTGAATGATGCGCGTACCGGGCTGATCCTGTGTCTGACCGGTATCTATCTGGTGCTGGCCTGGGTGTTTTCCAGCTGGACCCGGCCAATGGTGGTGATGGCAATCATTCCGTTTGGTCTGGTGGGTACGATCTACGGTCACCATTTCCACGGTGTGCCCCTGTCGATGTTCTCGGTGGTTGGCCTGTTGGGGATGACGGGCATTATCATCAATGATTCCATCGTGCTGGTGACAACCATCGATGAATATGCCGAGGACCGTGGGCTGATCCCCTCTATCATCGACGGCGCCGCAGACCGGTTGCGCCCTGTTATGCTGACGACCTTGACCACCGTGCTGGGGCTGGCGCCTTTGCTGGCGGAAAACTCGCAGCAGGCCAAATTCCTGAAACCAACGGTGATCACACTGGTCTATGGCCTTGGTTTTGGCATGGTTCTGGTATTGCTGGTGGTGCCCGCTCTGGTGGCGATGCAGCGTGATGTGGCGCGGCCCATGGCAGCCCTGCGGCGCGCGATGAAGGCTGCGGCGACCCGGGGGCTGATGTTGGGTGTTGGCGCTGTGCAGGCCGGATGGCTGGTCCTGACAATGGGGCTGACAATTGCCACCGGAACATTGCATCCGGTTCTGGCTGAGATGCTGCCGCTGTTGACCACGATGGCGCCAATGCGCGCGGCATTGCTGGCCTTCCTGGGCGGAGCTGCAGTGATTGTTATCGTTAGTTATGTGCTGGCGAATATTGATGGCTTGGGCAGTGAACCAGCCAACCGAATTGAATCGCTCCCAAATGGTGGCGACATTGTGGCTACTTTACCGGTGACGACATCGGGATACGTGAACACCAATCAGGTGGTATTTTCCTTGGTGATGGATTCTAGCCTTGGTGATTATGACTTTAACTGGATAGGCTTGATTG
>ENA-OSET01004771-OSET01004771.1-sediment-metagenome-genome-assembly--contig:-NODE-4771-length-11808-cov-26.819282_pt1 | contig 11808 bp, 8 predicted proteins | sample MGYA00237882_ERZ534229 | MGnify/ENA primary metagenome ERZ534229 (study PRJEB26408, sample SAMN06266212) | sediment metagenome | isolation source: Hudson Canyon methane seep mesocosm | place...
TAATCTCAGTTTTGTTAAAAGCAGTTCAAGGCATGTGTAGATAAAATTGAGTCAGCGAGTTATCAGCTTAAGTATTTCTTTAAGGTATTAAGCAACTTAGGTATTTCAATAGGTTTAGTCAGATAATCATCGAATAAACCATCTGCTGCTTGAATATCGTGAGTCATTGCAGCAGCAGTCATTGCGACAATCGGCTTGTTTTTATATTGACTGGTTTCTCTTAGTTTCTCGGTTAATGCTTTGCCATCTATTCCCGGCAAATGGATATCCATCAGTATCAAGTCAAAATCTTGTTCTAGTGCGACTTCCCAGCCAAGTTCGCCCGTTTCTACGAGAGTTAATCGATAGTTTTTTTGTCTCTTAAAAAAGGACTGCATTAATTGCCTATTAGCCGGGTTATCTTCAACATAAAGAATGCTTTTAATATCACTTAGGCCATTTATGTTTTCGATACTCTCTTCTGTTTTCATTACTTTCAACTCAACTTGTTCGTTTTCTGATACTTCTGTTAGGGGTAACTCAAACCAAAATGTAGAACCTTGCTGTTCAATACTATGAAACCCTATTTCTCCAGACATCATTTCAACGAGCTCTTTAGTAACTAAAAGACCGATGCCTGAGCCTTCAATGCTTGAATTTTCCTGACCTAATCGATTAAAAGCATTAAATACTTTCTTTTGGTTATCTTCTGAAATACCAATTCCAGTATCGGCAATGCCAACTCTAACCATGCCATTATTAACGAGTTTCCAATCAATCTTCACGTTTCCATTTTTACGATTATATTTGATGGCATTACTGATTAAGTTAATTAAAATTTGTTTTAATTTGGTCTTGTCGGCATTGACCCTCAAGGGTAAGTCAGAAGTGACATGAATATGAATATTTGCTTTAGTTGCTATTGGCGCTATTAAGGACAATGAATCTGTTATCACATCGATTAGTTGTATAGATTCAATAGATAAATCCGTTTTCCCTGCTTCAATGGCAGATAACTCCAGAACATCATTAATCAAGCTTAGTAAATGCTGGCCACTTGATAAAATGAAATTCACACTGCTTTTTTGATCTTCTGATAAAGGGTTATCTTCATCAGCCATTTCCAATAATTGAGCGAACCCTAAAATAGCATTGAGGGGGGTTCTTAATTCATGGCTCATTGAGGATAAAAACTCGGATTTAGCTTTGCTGGCTTTTGCTAGCTTTTCTTCATGCTGTTTTCTCAAAGTAATATCTTGGGTAATCCCAAGCATCCGAATGACCTTACCCTTATTATCCCTAATAACATCGCCTTCTTCACTAAACCATTGAATTTTGGTATCAGATGTCACAACGCGATGTTCAATATGATAGTGGCAACCTGTTTCAATTGATTTATTAATGGCAGCCATCGTTATATCAATATCATCGGGATGCATAACTTTAAGAAAATCATCAAAATTACCTTCAACCTGACCTTGTTCATATCCTAGCAATTTATATAATTGATCAGACCAATATAAATCATTAGTCACAACATCCCACTCCCAAGTACCAATATTGGCAAATGATTGACTTATATCAAAGCGAGACCGACTTTTTTCCAGCTCTATTTCAATTAATTTTTGTTTGGTAATGTCAGTACGGATGGAGAAGTACTGTTCTGGTTTTCTTTGCGCATTTAAAAAGGGAATAATTGTGGAAGCCACCCAATAAAATGAGCCATCTTTGGCCTTGTTTTTAATTTCTCCATGCCAAACATTTCCATTAGCTATAGTTTTCCACATGTCAGTAAAAAAAGCATCTGAGTGAAAACTGGTTTTTAATATACGATGATTTTGTCCAATTAATTCATCATGACTGTATTTACTGATTTGTAGAAATTTTTCATTGGCATAGGTAATATTGCCTTTAACATCAGTCATACTGACTATAGCGTGTTCATCAAATGCAGTCTGCTGAAATAATAATCGAGATGTCTTCTCTTCAAGCTGTTTGGAGACTTTCTTTTGTAACCAATAAAACCGGAACAGTATTAGAGCAATAATCGAAGAAAATACCAGAGCCAATTGAATAATTACGTTGTAATCAATTTTTTCTACATATTTGTGTTTGATCCATTTTTGAACAATTTGATGCTTATTTTCATCTGCAACCGATAGCATACTTTTATTTAAAATAGAGTATAGAACAGGCTTGTTTTTTGATACAAAAAGCGTTAGTTCCATAACTATCGGAGTCTTTCCAACAATCTTTATATTATAAATCCCCATCTCAGCAATGTTATAACTTGCAAGAGCCATAGTTGCTAACATAGCATCAACTTTCCCTGTTGATACAGCATTTAGACCTTGTTGTATATTATCAACCTTAATAAACGATATATTCGGATAGGTTTTAAAAACATCAGCGGTATATCCGTAGTCTTTAATAATGGCAATCCGTTTCTCTTTAATTTCATCAAGATTATCAACATAATTTTGATTGATATCCATGATGATGACTATTGGGTTAACGCTGTAGGTATCAATGGGAATAAAATTCTGATTTAAAATCACATCAGCGGCATCACCTGAAATAACGTCTACTTTGCCTTCAATCGCAATTTTTAGAGATTCAGTCCAGTCTTTGACAGGAATTGCGTTAAATGATAATTGGCTTTGCTGTTTAATTTCCTGAAGGTGTTCAGCGACAATTCCATAATACGTTCCAGAAGAATCAAACGCTTCATAAGGGAGCCAGTTTGGATCCCCGGTAAAATTGATGACAGGGTTTTGTCTTATCCAATTCTTTTCTTGCTCAGTTAGTTCAAGAGTTGATGCCAGTGTAATGTTTATAGAAAAAACACAAATCAGCAAACTAAGAAAATAAACTGTTAATAAATTTCTCATGGCAATTAACCGAGTGTACATTGAGGAAAGGAAAGGAAAAATAACATACATCAATTCAAGTAACTTAGTGTAAATAGCTACCCCACAGAACTTAGCAGGAATCTATTTTTTGTATGAATAGATCCCCGATAAGGCTTGTGCCCACGCTTGACTGGGTAGACTTCGGGGATGACGGGATACAGGGTGTCACAGGTTTTTTATTTAATATGGCGGAAAGTCATGGGTAACCAGGATAATGTTTGCTTTTAAGATCTACTTTTAGGGAGTAATTAAAGAGAGGGATGTTTTGCAAAACTAGGACTTCTTAAATTTAATAAATCGAGGCTGATATGATTTGTTGGCTTTCCAATAGATCATTTATCTATTGGAAATGGGTAATCTTAATATAACGCTGCCTTATGTTGGATAGGCGCTAAATTTAAAAAATAGCAGTTGATGGCTAAGTTTTTACCCAACAATCTATTTTGATTAATTGGCTGTAAGGATTATTCTTAATAAACAGGTAGGAACAATGAATAAAAGAAGTTTTTAAATCGCTGGTTTTAACACTTATAAAATTAGTTTTTACAGAAGGCTCAGTGTTGTAAAAATAGATTGCTATAAACCCTTTCGATACCTCTGAAATTTTTTGACTGTGTATTTTTATGAGATAAGGTCATTTAGCTCACTTCATAATTATTGCCGCAAGTAGAAATTGATTCTGTGCTCACCTTTCCTTTTTTTACTGGTCAAAAATGATGGCAGTAGTTAACTCCAGTGAAGAGGTATAGATAATTGGCATACACAATGTTAATCAAGAATGTGTATAACATTGTGCGTTTAACATTAATAAAGTTGTTCATAGTATGTGTCTGATTTTTGGTGCTTGAGTTACTATCAAGATATGCACAACTTAAATAGCTTTACACCACAACTAAATAAACATGTTAACTGATTGAAATAACATGTAAAATTGTAGTTAGTAACCGTTTTTTACAACACTAATAACAGTAATAGTTTTTAAAATATATATGAAATTTATTATTAATAGAGAAGATCTACTTTTGCCTTTACAACAAATTGTAAGCGTTATTGAAAAAAGGCAAACTATGGCCATACTTTCTAATGTTCTATTAGATGTTAGAGAAAATAATTTAGTGTTGACAGGAACTGACACAGAGATACAGCTAATTGCCACTATTTCTTTAGATCCTGAAAAAACAGGAATGATAACTGTCCCTGCTAGAAAGTTTTTAGATATTATTAGGCTACTGCCCAATAAATCAGAAATAAAAATTGAACAGAAAGAAGACAAAATAAAAGTGACTTCCGGGCGAAGTCGATTTTCTTTATCTACGTTACCTGCGGAAAATTATCCTGAATTTGCAGAAGCAGAACTTGAAAATCAGTTTTTAATCAATGCAGGGAAAATAAAAAAGGCATTAGATAAAACTGTTTTTTGCATGGCCAATCAAGATATTCGTTATTACCTAAATGGCTTGTTACTGCATATTTCAAATAGTAAATTAAAACTAGTCGCTTCTGATGGTCACCGCTTATCAATTTATGAAGACGATATTGGTGAGGCAACAGGTTTTGAATCGCGCATTATTCTTCCTAGAAAATGTGTTATTGAATTAAATCGATTACTTGATGATGAGGATGCTGAATTACACATTCAGTTTTCAACGAGCAATATAAAATTCATCATAAAGAATTTAACATTTTCAGCTAAATTGGTTGATTCAAAATATCCTGATTTTAGTAAAGTTTTTGAACAAGCTTTTTTTAACCCCATTCACATTCAAAAACATTTCCTCAAAGATGCTTTAACCCGTGTTGCCATTTTAGCTAATGAAAAATTCAAAGGTGTTACCTGTAATATTTCTCAGGACTTAATTCAATTAAATTCTCATAATCCTGAACATGATGAAGCTGAAGAAGAACTCATTATTGAGTATCAGGGCGAACCATTATCGATTGCTTTTAATTCACAGTATTTATTAGATGCTGTGAGTAACCTAGATTCAGAGTTAGCTGTTTTAACCATTGCTGCAAATTCCAGTAGCTGTTTCGTTGAAGAACCTGAACAACAACTGTATAAATTTATTGTTATGCCAATGCGTTTGTAAATACATTCTAATGAGTTTACAAAAAATAGATATTTACTCCCTACGGAATATCACAAAGGCTTCTATAGAACCATTAGCTGGAATTAACTTAATTACAGGTGAAAATGCGAGTGGTAAAAGTTCCTTATTAGAAGCTATTTTTATTTTAGGCCGAGCAAGATCTTTTCGAGCAACGAACTTAAAGCAGACCATCCAATTTGACCAATCTGAATTTATTGTTTCCGGTCGCTTTGAAAATTCAGCTAGCCAAGCCAGGCAAATGGGTGTGAAACATAATGGCAAGGTATGCGATATTCGAATTAATCAACAAAACAGTAGCAAAGCAGATTTAGCTTACTCATTGCCTGTTTTGTTGATACATCCTAAAAGTTATAAGTTATTAGATGCAGGCCCACAAATTCGCCGTGAATTTTTAGATTGGGGTGTTTTCAACTACGAGCATCAATTTCTATCTCAGTGGCGACAGTTTAAAAAAATCCTGCAACAAAGAAACGCCTTATTAAAAAAGAAACAATCTAAGCAACTGAATGTTTGGAATACTGAATTTGTTGAATACGGTACAATAGTCGACAAACAAAGGAAGGAATACTTAGAACTTCTTAAACCTGTCTTTTATGAAATAAGTGATTTTTTCCTTGGACTAGAAAACCTACAGTTACAGCTTTTTTCTGGTTGGGATAATACTGTTGATTTGCTTTCTATTTTAGATAAAGACTTGGAAAAAGATTTACGTTATGGATACACACACAGTGGTCCTCATCGTTGTGACTTTTCCGTTACGGTTAATGGAAGGTTAGCAAAGGATTTTGTATCTAGAGGGCAGTTAAAATTATTGATGCTTGCTCTTAAATTAGCACAAGTTAAATTAATTAATTCTGTTAACAATGCTGCTGTTTGTTTGTTAATTGATGATTTAACTGCAGAGTTAGACCTGTCCCATAAAGCTAAGTTACTTGACTACCTTGATGCTTTAAATTGTCAGGTATTTATGTCTACTACTGAGCTTGCTAATTTTGGAGATTTAAGCAAACTTACAAATTACAAAGTGTTCCACGTGGAACACGGCACTATCAAAAGTTTATAAAACCAGATATGTTCCACGTGAAACATATCGCACAAAAGTTATTCATGTTCCACGTGGAACACAAAATGGAAAAAGTATGAGTGAGAATAATCAAGAATACGATAGCTCTAATATTCAGGTCCTAAAAGGATTGGATGCTGTTAGAAAAAGACCAGGTATGTACATAGGCGATACGGATGATGGTTCCGGCCTGCATCACATGGTTTTTGAGGTCGTTGATAACTCAATAGATGAAGCACTAGCTGGTTTCTGTAAAGGAGTTGATGTTGTTATTCATGAAAACGGATCAGTCTCTGTTTCAGATGATGGTCGTGGAATTCCAGTTGATATACATGAGGAAGAAGGACGCTCAGCGGCAGAAGTGATTATGACCGTACTACATGCCGGTGGAAAGTTTGATGATAATGCCTATAAAGTATCTGGCGGTTTACATGGTGTTGGTGTATCAGTAGTTAATGCCTTATCTGAGGAAATGACACTAGAAATTCGTAAGCACGGCAAGCTACATAAGCAAAAATACAAAATGGGTGAACCCGTTGCACCTTTAGCCGCAGTTGGAGATGCAGAGGGTACTGGAACACTGATTAATTTTTTACCCAGTAAAGAAACCTTTACTGATCTTGAGTTTCATTATGATATTTTAGCTAAACGCTTAAGAGAATTATCTTTCTTGAACTCTGGGGTGAGAATTTCTCTAAAAGATGAACGCTCAGATAAGGAAGATATCTTTGAATTTGAAGGAGGGATAAAAGCCTTTGTTCAACAGCTAAATAAAAACAAAACCCCTTTGTTTGAAGACGTATTTTATTTCACAACTGAAAAAGAAGGCGTCACAGTTGAAGTGGCTATGCAATGGAATGATTCATATCAAGAGAATATTTTCTGCTATACAAACAATATTCCTCAGCGTGATGGCGGGAGTCACCTGGCAGGATTTAGAGGAGCATTAACACGAACGATCAATCAATACATTGAATCGAGTGGTGCTGCTAAAAAAGAAAAAGTATCAACCACAGGTGATGATGCCAGAGAAGGGTTAACCGCTGTCTTGTCTGTAAAAGTACCGGACCCTAAATTTTCATCTCAAACCAAAGATAAATTAGTTTCTTCTGAAGTTAAACCTTTAGTTGAATCGACAATGAATGAGAAGTTACAAGAGTTTCTGTTAGAGCAGCCACAAATTGCTAAAACAATCGTTAATAAAATTATTGATGCGGCTAGAGCAAGAGATGCAGCGCGTAAAGCCAGAGAGATGACTCGCCGTAAATCAACACTGGATATTGCAGGTTTACCCGGAAAACTGGCTGATTGTCAGGAAAAAGATCCGGCCTTATCTGAATTGTTTATTGTGGAAGGGGACTCAGCGGGTGGATCTGCCAAACAAGGCAGGGACAGACGCACACAAGCTATTTTACCGCTTAAAGGAAAAATCCTTAACGTAGAAAAAGCACGCTTCGATAAAATGATCTCCTCAGATGAGGTGGGTAACTTGATTACTGCATTAGGTTGCGGTATTGGTAAAGATGAATATAACATCGAAAAACTACGTTATCACCGCATTATTATCATGACAGATGCGGATGTTGATGGATCTCACATTCGTACGTTGATATTAACTTTCTTCTATAGACAATTGCCTGAATTAATAGAAAAAGGCTATGTGTATATTGCTCAGCCTCCCCTATATAAAATCAAAAAAGGTAAACAAGAGCATTATGTAAAAGATGATGCTGGCTTAAATGAATACCTTATACAACTTGCTCTAGATAAAGCACAGTTGCAAACAGATGAATCAACACCTGTGATTAGAGGGCAAGGTTTAGAAAAGTTAGCTAATGAATATGCAGATGTTACCGCAGTGATTAATCGCCTAAATAGACGTTATGATGATGTCTTTCTAGAAGAAATGACCTATCTATCACCTCTGAATGAGGAGATTAAACAAAGTCAGGAAAAAATGACTGGCTGGTTTAATCACTTAGAGCAACGCTTAAATGAAAATGGTAGTAAAGCGGTTTATTCTATTGAGTTGAAATATACAGATGCTGAAGACTTTAGTGTTGTTGTTGATAAAAGAAAAAATGGAATTGTTAAGACCTTTATATTTCATCCTACTTTCTTCTCTGGCAAAGACTATCTGACTATCGCTAAATACGCAGAAGATACCGTTGGATTGTTTTCTGAACAATCAAAAATGCAGATGGGCGAAAGACAACAGCAGGTTAGTAATTTTAAACAAGCCTTTGAATGGATGATGAAGGAAGTTAAAAAAGGACAACATATTCAGCGTTACAAAGGTTTGGGAGAAATGAACCCAGAACAACTATGGGAAACCACCTTAGATGCTAATAGTCGACGTATGCTTCAAGTAACTATTGAAGATGTGATTGCTGCTGATGAAATATTTACTACACTTATGGGGGATATTGTAGAACCCCGTAGAGACTTCATTGTTAAACATGCATTAGATGTAACCAACCTAGACGTTTAATATTACCTGACCAGTAAGCCCCGTCCTTATTATCAATGATTATTATCGTTATAGAGGGCGGGCTTTAATTTTAGGAACGTGAATTCAATCCCCGTTCCTTACAGCAACAAAAACTTAAGTATTCAGTCCCTTAGCTTTTGAATGATGGGTTTCGCTATCGCTCTACCCATCCTACAAGTCATTGGTATTTCGTAGGATGGGTAGAGGAACGAAACCCATCAAACGGCTTAAATGTAAGTAAGGGTCTGAATACTTACATAAAAACTTTCATTTTCCTCTCTGCTTATCATGCTAACTTTTCCTCAAATAGATCCCGTTGCCCTTGCTTTAGGTCCTGTAAAAATTCACTGGTATGGCTTGATGTATTTACTAGGCTTTGCTGCAGTTTGGTGGTTGGGTCAAAAAAGAGCGGCTAGACCTTATTCGGTTATTAAACCAGAAGCCATTGAGGATTTAGTTTACAACGGGGCTATAGGTGTCATCCTTGGTGGCAGAATGGGTTATATTTTATTTTATAACTTCTCTTCATTTCTGAATAACCCATTAATGATTTTTAAAATTTGGGAAGGAGGCATGTCATTTCATGGTGGCATGTTAGGGGTGTTTATTGCCATGTGGTGGTTTGCAAAAAAACACAACACAACGCTGTTTGCATTGACAGATATTCTTGCGCCATTAACGCCGATAGGTTTGGGCTTAGGTCGTATTGGTAATTTTATTAATGCAGAACTGTGGGGGAAAACCACAGATGTATCCTGGGCAATGGTTTTTCCAGGCGGTGGACCGTTACCAAGACATCCCTCTCAGTTATATGAAGCTGTTTTAGAAGGTTTGCTGTTATTTATAATTATGTGGATCTACACTGATAAGCAACGTCCTGTGATAGCACCCACTGGCTTAGTTCTTTTTCTTTATGGATGCTTTCGATTTTTTGTTGAGTTTTATAGATTGCCAGATGCACATTTAGGCTACTTAGCACTCAACTGGTTAACCATGGGACAGATACTATCAACACCTATGATTGTAGTAGGGGCTTCGTTATTTATTTACGCACATAAAAAAACAGCATGAAACAATATCTAGAATTACTTGATATGCTTGTAAAGCAAGGCGTTGAGAAAGGTGACAGAACGGGTAGTGGTACGCTGTCAGTTTTTGGTCACCAAATGCGTTTTGACTTACAACAAGGTTTTCCTTTAGTGACAACTAAGAAAGTCCATTTAAAATCCATAATTCATGAATTACTGTGGTTTTTAAAAGGCGATACAAATATTGCCTATTTACAAGAGAACGGCGTAAAGATATGGAATGAATGGGCAGATTCAGAAGGGGAATTAGGCCCTGTCTATGGACACCAGTGGAGATGCTGGCCAACGCCTGATGGTCAATCCATAGATCAGATAGCAACCGTTCTAAAACAACTAAAAGACACGCCGAATAGTCGAAGGATGATTGTTTCGGCATGGAATGTGGCCGACTTACCCGATGAATCAATGAGCCCGCAACAAAATGTACAACAGGGAAAAATGGCATTACCAGCCTGTCATGCGTTTTTTCAGTTCTATGTGGCTAATGGAAAGCTATCTTGTCAGCTCTATCAGCGCAGCTGTGACACGTTTTTGGGTTTGCCGTTCAATATAGCTAGTTATGCATTATTGACGCATATGGTGGCTCAGCAGAGCGATTTGGAGGTTGGGGATTTTATTTGGACAGGCGGAGACGTGCATTTATACCTCAATCATTTAAAACAAGCTGATTTGCAATTAACACGACAGCCTTATGCCTTACCCAAATTACATATAAAAACAAAACCACAATCACTGTTTGAATATACTTATGAAGATTTTGAGATTGAAGGATATCAAACACATGATCATATTAAAGCCCCCATTTCAGTATAAGTATGATTGAAAATAGCATTAAATGTTTGTGTGGTAGTGATGAGCACTATGCCTTATGTTGTCAGCCATTCCACCAAAATACAAAAAATCCTCTAACGGCAGCGCTATTAATGCGTTCTCGTTTTACAGCCTATGCGATGAAAAATGAAGAATATTTATTGCAAACATGGGATATCAGTAAACGGCCTAAAGAAATAAATTTTGCAAAAGAAACGGCGGAGTGGACAAAGCTAGAAATTTTAAAAACTAAAAAGGGTGAAGAAAAAGACAGCAAAGGCATTGTTGAATTTAAAGCATATTACACGCAAGACAATCAAGACTATGTGATGAGTGAAATTAGTCGCTTTAAAAAAACAGCTGGTCGTTGGGTATATTTAGATGGTATCGTCAAATCAGTGATTAAAGCTGGACAGGAGACTAATCAAGGTAAAAATGCACCTTGTTCTTGTGGCAGCGGAAAGAAATATAAACGATGCTGCGGTAAATAAAATGATTGTATTTTTAAGACGAATTCCAGCAAATACTAAAAAACATGAAATTTCTGATTATTTAGAGTCTGCTTTAAAAGGCGGCTTATTACAGAAATCAGGTCGTATTGAAAATATCAAAATTTTAGTGATGAAGGATACACAGACTAATGCTTTAGAGTTTCATGGCTTGGTTAAGATAGATTTAGAATCAGCTGCAAAACGAGTGATTAAAAAACTTAATCGAAAAGTGTTTAAAGGTAAAAATATTGCAGTCAGAGAATATCATTATCGTACATGGCATAACGATCCACGTATTAACATGCATGAATGGAATGAAGAATTAGTTAATAAACGAAAGGGAGATAGAAGGCGTTCAAGACTAGAAGTCGAGGCCGACTTGACCAATTCATTCACAACTAATGAGAATTTTCATAGATCCTTATAGTAACCATTCACTTCCCCTAATCCCTCTTTTCCAAAGAGGGGGACTGAAGGCTTATCCCTTAGTCATCATCAATTTCTTTCTTAAGTAGAATAAATAATTTACTAGAAATAATTTCATTCGCATGTAAATCCTTTAAGGTATCAGTTTTAGTCATATTTAATAACGCTAGGGCTGACTGCTCATTTAAATCATCTAACAAATCTTTGTTTGACAATAATTCATGCTTCATTTGTTGTACGTTTTTATTTTGTAACTGCTGATATATCTGTGTTGCATTTTGCAAAGTATCAGAATTATCAAAAATTTCAATTAATGGTGAATTTTTAATGAGCTCTAATTCCTCAAGCACCTTGTTAAGTAGCTTATGTTGTGTCCGGTAATAAAGATAGAGTTCTTGAGACTCACTTAAATTATCAGGTAAAAATAATAAGCGGTG
>ENA-OSET01004772-OSET01004772.1-sediment-metagenome-genome-assembly--contig:-NODE-4772-length-11806-cov-2.798107_pt1 | contig 11806 bp, 5 predicted proteins | sample MGYA00237882_ERZ534229 | MGnify/ENA primary metagenome ERZ534229 (study PRJEB26408, sample SAMN06266212) | sediment metagenome | isolation source: Hudson Canyon methane seep mesocosm | place: USA:Hudson...
CATTAATATAGTTCCAGCCAGAGTATTAATAGAGTTTTTCGTACAAAACTCTCTAATATTCCCAGTCGTTCGACAAGGCCGCACAATTTAACATGGGAGCTTGGGGGGACAAAATTATTTTTGGTAAAAATAGAACGACTATCGCGCCCAGCAAAACTTTCGACCGTTGGGTATCATATGGAGGGATATTGTATTTGACCTGAATCCATAGGTTCAGGTTTGATTTAGAAACTTAATTGATCTGTGCGATGGCTCGTATACTTCCTGCGGGGTTCTGCCCCTGCATGCCACCAACTATCGCCGCTTTTTTTGCAAAGTATCTGGCGCTGCAATATCTATTGCCACTTCGTTTACTTGTAGAGTGTTTTTTCCTAAGCCAAACATAATTTTACCTAGCTGCTCAATGTCACTATTCCAATAATTTTTTTGTCGGTACTTAAACCGGACGCCATGTTTTGCCTAATTTAGAGAGAACAAATTTTATCAATCCGGGAAGAGCCAAATATGGGCGTTAATTCAGTTTAGCCCCTACCAGGAAAAAAGCCCGAGTGACTTTAGAGAGCCTCCCTAGATGTATGCCCTAAGCTAAACGCTCACCCGGAAATACCAACTCGCTTAGCCATGATTCCCATGAGCCTTCACCATCAAATTCAACGAACTTGCACTCCATATGCACCGAGCCACCACCGTCTAAATCATAAACCTGACAAGCCTTAAGCAAATCACTAGCCAGTGTAGATGAGTTGATGCGATCGGTGCCTGGGAGCAGGCAGACGAATACCTCATCGTTATACCGACATAGGGTGTCAGTATTTCGGATACGGCTTTGCCAAACATTCACAATTTCAGTCAGTAACACATTTGCTTTCTTCTCACCGGCTTGCGCAAAACGTATGGGCATATCAGGTATTCGCAAAGCCAAGGCAGTAACGGCAACACCGTGACGCTTCTTTTGATTTACCACTTTTGACATCTCTTCCTGGAGTGCGGTTCTATTGCCGCAACCCGTTACCCCATCAGTCTTGCGTGATCTAAGAATCTCAGCATAGAGCTGAAAAAACACTGACACGACGCAATAAGTGAACAATAAAGTGAGCAACGGCGGTAATAACAGCACCAAGAGCTTAGCAAAACCAAAATGGTCGGTGCTATAAAAGATACTGTGAAAACCGCTAATAAGTAGTGCTGAAACAGACAAAATAACAGCATCGGTTCGAGGCAGAATAAAAAAAGACACGAAAATCAATAAAGAAAACAAGGACATATGCGAGCTGTCCGACAGAAGCATGACCAGCCACAAAAGAGACAAAGCAAATACCCGACTTACTCTTTTCGATTTTTCAACAACCCTCCATAACTCAGCGTTCAGTATTAATAACGAGCTTACTGCAACAATGCCAGCGGTCATATCACTCGAACGATAAGCAAAGAATATGAAATATAAACAAAGAAATGAAACAAGCGTCGACGCAGCTAATTCCAGTTTGGATGTAAACTCTAAATCCGGGCTAACCAGTCGAAGCATAAGAAACCCTACCTCAGCATGACCTACACGTATGGATAAATGAGTGATTCCAAAAATGTAATATTTGGAATATTTGCTTCTTCACCATCGACACGCACCTTAGCAGAGTCTGCTGGCCCCAACGCTTCATTTGAAGGTTCGATTAGCTTGGTCGTTATTTTTATTAACCGGGGGATCCCTTGCGTAACGATCGCGAAAAAAGGTAATTTATCTTTCTGCTCACCAAGCGTATTAATTACCGCAATCCTAGCCACCACCGGAGACGTAAACTCGCTCTCACCATTAGCAAGTTCATAAGAAATCAGCGGAACAGAAACGCCTCGCCATTGAACGGTTCCAAGATAGTAATCAGGTTTTCCTGTTACCGGCGATGGTGCTTGATAAGCGACGACTTCGGCAACACTAACGTTGGGAAGTAATAATTTCCCACTCGTGACGGGTAGATAAAGACTAGCAATTATTTCGAGTGCTTCCGACACCTTATTCTCCCTCAATATTCGTAATGTGAAACATTTTCTCGTTCGCTCATTGAGACCTTGATACGGCACCTTATCAAACATGAGCGCTATTAAATTCTGATCAATTTTCAATGCCTTTCGATAAGGCCAAAAATGCATGAGCCAATTCTTTAGGCGTACCTGTTTTTTCACTACAGTCCAGATCAATCACTGACTGAGGCATAGAGCCATTGGCACAGCTGTCCGGCCGCTGAGTCCAAATCTTACATCCTGCCGATGCCATACGAGGAATCGCAGCAGAACCGTCATTGCCCATGCCGCTAAAAAAAATAACATGGCAATGCACCCCGTAATACTCAAATAAGTTTTCTAATAGCTGGTCGATAGATGGCCCATACGGCCCTCTCCAAGGTCGATTTTTTAATTGTAGACCGGTAGCCGCAAAGCTAACTTCCCGATCTACGGGCACTACCAAAACTTCACCCGCTCTAATTTGTGCATGCTGGCTCATCTCTCGTAACGCCAAATTCGCATGCCGACCTAAAACATGTAGCAATACATTCGAAAAGTGCACATCGACATGCTGGGCATAAAGAAAACCGGCTGATACATTTTCAGGAAGCTCATCCAAAAACTCTTTTACGGCTGCAGGTCCTCCCAATGAAGCCGCCAACACCCATATCTCTTTAGCTGTGCTTCTGGGAGATTCAGACGCTGAATTTGACTCTTGAGTAACACGACTAGTTGGCGTTAACGCTAAATTAGCTGGAGCCATTTTGCCTGATGACATTACAGCCAGCGACGCTTTCGTCTCGACTTGCATCAGGTTGCCAAAGTGATCTTCCAACTTTCCAAAAAGCCGACGCTCCCATGAGATATAACTCAGGTCATTTTTATTTGGCGCCAAACCTAAACCGAACAAAACGGGAACGGCTGTCGCCTCGATCGTCACCATCAAAGCGTCAATATCTAGCTCTTCATTCTCCAAGTCAATAATCCAGCACGACACGGAAGAAATTCTTTCTTGTGATTGATGTTCAAGCGTATTGGGCGCACAAGTAAGCGTTAACTCCAAGCCATACGAACTCAAAGCGCTTTGCAGTGAGTGCCGCTGTAAAGCTGAGTCAGAAATCACGCCGACCTTCAGTGGACTTAATTTCATTCTGCTAAATTAAATGAGTCTCTCAATCACTTCCAACAAATCTTTCTCCTGAAATGGCTTACCAAGGTATTCGTTAACACCTATCGTCAATGCACGTTCGCGATGTTTCTGGCCGGTTCTAGAAGTAATCATAATAATGGGCACATCCTTCAAACGCTCGTCATGTCGAACAAGTGTGGCGACTTCGAAACCATCCATTCTTGGCATTTCGATATCCAGTAACATCACATCTGGCTTGCAATCCTGCAACTGAGCAATCGCATCGACACCATCTTTTGCGGTTATGACCTCCATACCATTTCGCTCAAGTAAGCGAGTAGTTACTTTCCTTACGGTGACTGAATCATCTATCACCATGACCAAGGCACTATCTTGACCTTTAGCAGAATATGGAGAGACCTCATCAATACTATCAAGAAGGCCTGCGGTGTCATCTCTAATCAGCGCGGGAAGATCCAAAATAACGACAACGCTACCGTCACCCAGAATGGTTGCGCCCGAAACAGCTTGGACACCAGCAAACTGGGGGCCCAAACTTTTAACCACAATTTCGCGACTACCCATTAAACTATCGACCTGGAGCGCCATAGGCTGATCCGTGCCTCGAACAAGTATGACAGGTAAAGGTAAAGGTTGGCCCTGTAGCTTTGGATGGTGACCACTATGCAGTAGCTTACCCAAATACTGAAGTTTGTATTTACGCCCAGCATATTCATACATCGGTGCGTCGGGCTTATAATATTCTTCAAGTTCAAAGGGGCTTACCCTAACAATGCCCTCAATGGTATTCAGCGGTATGGCATAAAAATCTTCGCCGGTATTAACCATTAACGCGCGGTTCACCGATACCGTGAATGGCAAGCGAACTGTAAATTCGGTGCCTTGCCCCAAGGTTGAGTCGATTTCAATTAAGCCACCCATTTGCTTAATTTCACTCGAAACGACATCCATACCCACACCACGACCGGAGATTTGAGTTACTTTTTCAGCCGTACTAAAGCCAGGTAGCATAATAAATTGCAGAATGTCATGGCGGCTAGCTTTAGCGCTTTTACTTACCAAACCTTGGCTAATCGCTTTCTCACGTACGCGTTTATCGTTAATGCCCGCACCGTCATCTTTCATTTTTAAAACAACGTCACCGCCTTCTCGCGATAACGATAATCGAATCATGCCTTCATTTGGTTTTTCTGCCGCTTTTCGATCGACCTTCGACTCAATACCGTGATCTAGGGCGTTTCTTAGCATATGCTCCAAAGGCGCAATCATTCGCTCAAGTACTGAACGATCCATTTCTCCTTCCGCATTAGACACATCAAAATTTACATCTTTATCAAGTTCACCACTGATTTGGCGAACAATTCGACGAAGCCGGGGAACCATTGACGAGAACGGAATCATTCGCGTTTTCATCAAATTTTCTTGCAGCTCGGAGTTGATTCTGGATTGCTGTAACAGCAAGGTCTCCGCACCACGCGCTTTGTCGGCCAAGGAATCACGTAACTCAAGTAGATCCGTTGTACTTTCAGTCAGTGACCGTGATAATTGCTGGATAGATGAATATCGATCCATCTCCAAGGGGTCAAAGTCATCATAGTCAACATTAGTTAACCCTTCCTTTTCAGCCCGGAACAATACCTGCGCTTCCGTCTCCATTTCCATGCGACGTAGCTGTTCTCGTAAACGCTCGATTGTCGAAGTCATTTCTTCCAGGGTGAAGCCAAAATCACTAATCTGTGTTTCTAAACGGCCTCTTGAAATACTTGTTTCGCCCGCTAAGTTAACCAATCCTTCCATCAAGCCAGACGATACACGTATAGTTTCCTGAGGTGCAGATTTGGCTTTTTCAATATTCTTGGGCTTCGTAACCGATTTGGCTTTGGATGATTTCTTAGGTTTTTCAGCAACGCTCTCTTGCTTCGATACCACGACAGGGGCGCTTGCTTTACCCTCTTCTTTGGCTGTTTCTTCAGGTAAAAGCTGATGCTGCAAACCATCAATAAGTTTGAGTAGACTATCCTGCTTCTTAAGCACCTCAGTTTTCAGCGCTTTGGTGAAGGGTGTTTCGTTCTCCAACGCCGTAATCAATTGTGATTCCAAAGCATGACTTTCATCGGCTAGCTGAGCATGGTTTGAAAGTCTGGCACCGCCTTTAAGTGTATGTAAAATTCGCTGTATTTCGCGGTTATAGTCAGCATTAGTACTGTCTTTTCCCCACTGAGACGTTTGTTCTTCCAATGCCTCACTGAGCTCTTTTGCTTCTTCAATAAACAACGCCAAAACATCTTGGTCAATGTCATCGGGACCGGTTTCCTGGAACTTACTCTCCGATAATTCGGCATCGACTAACTTATTGCCGTCACTACCAATAGATCTAATTCGTGCCACAAGTTCTGGCGCCGCAGGAACCAAGTTACCATGACTTAATGCCTCTAGCATTTTGGAAATTGTCGCATGAACGTCAGTCATCACGACTAATAGTTCGTGTTGACCTGAACCTTTTTCATCGTGTAACTGCTCTAATTTAATTTCAGCTGCGCCTGCAATATCTGCAATAGCATCAACATCAGCTAAGCGGGCACCACCTTTAAGCGTGTGCATCTCTCGCTGCAATTCCATCATTGCAGAGGCATTAGATTTATCTTCTTGCCATTGATCCAAATATTCAGATGAGGCAGTAAGTATGTCCTTACTTTCATCCAGAAACAGCTGAACAAGATCACCTTCTAAGGTTTCATCTGAAACACCCAACATTTCCTCTGGAATAGTTACAGCGCTATCCAGCTCTTCCTGGTATTCGTCACCTGTGCTTAATTGACCCGTTTCAAGAACTTGCTTAACCTGCTCCAATAGCACATTAGCCGAGTCTAACTGACGCCCATCTCCCACAGCATCAACCATATTGGCCAAGGCATCGTGACAACGTAAGCACAAGCCAATCATGCCCGGCTGGACACCAAAGCGGTTTTCAACAATCCGCTCAAACAATGTCTCTAGTTCGTGCGCAATATCTCCAATAGCCGCAATTTCGGCCATTCGCGCACCCCCTTTAAGGGTGTGCAGTTCTCGCTGGAGTTCCGCGACAAGATCAAGATTGTGTGTGTCTGTCTCCCATTGATGCAATAACTCGCCAGAGTTATCAATAATATCGCGCGCTTCCTCCAAAAATATTTCGGCAAGTTCTGGGTCTAACGAAAACGCTTCGCTAACAAAATCACTCTTATTCTCTACTCGCTCTACAAGTGGTTCACCGACAACCTCATCCCGTTCGTTTGACACAGGGGACGGGGCTTGTCGAGCATCATTCAAACGGTCAATAAGGCCGCCTGGTGATGAAATACTTCCACCTTGTTCAACTTCATTGAGCTGCAACAGGAGTAATGCGCTCGCTTCATCTAATAAGTCGGCCAAACCGGCATCGTAATCGTCCTGACCACCAAAGTACTCAAACAAACCTTCCAGTGCATGAGATAAATCACCAATTTCAGTAATTGCGGCCATCCTAGCCCCGCCTTTGAGGGTATGGAAATCACGCTCTAGTTGTTGCAATACTTGAGTTGATTCTTCCCGCTCACGAAACTTCGTCAGCAAAGGCGAGAGTCCAGCCACAATATCTCTCGCTTCATCTAGAAAGATCTCTACCAGCTCAGGATCAAGAATACTCTCTGTGCTTGCTGTATTGCCCTCACTGTCGTTTTGTTGCTCGTCTATCGTGGTATATTTTGGAAGCGCATCATCCAACTCTTTCTCTAGCTCTTCCAGCTTTTCGCCAAGCTCATCCGGTGCCGTTTTGTCGACTGCTATAGTGCCCGAATTCTGACAATGCTCACGAAGCTGCGCTAACAGCTTATTATCAGGCACTGCACTTAAGCCCGCAGCAACTTGATCCATCATATCAATCAAAGATTCATGACCTCGCTTAATATCATCGATCAGTAACTCTGATTCTTTCTGTTCTACATTTATGCCTAGGTAGCATTGCTCCAGACAATCACACAGCTCCGCAATACTCTCCAAACCAGCAATCTTTGCTCCGCGATGCAGTGTTTTTACTTCACCAATTAATTTATCCAAGCTATCGCGTGATACTGGGCTTTCGTACCACTCATTAATGATTTTTTCAGCATCGAGTAGTATGTCGAGGCCTTCCGTAAGAAAGATACTGACGAGTTGCGGGTCTTGCCCGCCCGAATTCAGTATATCCTCGTCTATTGCAGATTCTTTCAATATTGTTCTGTGCAAATCGGCCAACGACACTAAAAATGCCTCGGTTCCTACAAGACTTTCTTCAGGCTTGGACAGTTTCGTTAAACCTTTCTTAATTAACTCCATTGCCTCCAATAAAGCTTGAGCCATATCGCCGTTCACTAGAATTTGACGCGCTCGGGCTTCCTTAATAAATTTCTCAAGCGGAACGGCAACTTCCGCAATACAGGCTATGCTCGCGGTGTTCGCGCTGCCCTTTAAGGTATGCAAAGCCCGCGATAAGGCGTCATCTACTTCGATAGCATCATTAGGCGTTTTCAGTAAGCTGACAAAATCTTCAACTGCAGAAATATGTACTCTCGCTTCGCTCTCAAAAATTTCAAGCAGAGCGTCATCAATACCAACTTTAGTATCAATAACATTATCTTCTTTGCCAGCTTCCGTCGGCCGCGTTTCTTTTCGTGGAATCGCGTTCAAACTTTGAACCAGCTCACCTTTAGTTAAGGCTTCTGCTTGCGCTTTAACGCGCTCTAAATCATAGCTAGGTTGCTGTTGGCCTTTAAAGTTTTCGACCAGTTCCGGAATAATCTCCGACACGCTACGTACTAAATCAGCAATGTCCTGATTAATTAGAATCGAGCCGTCGATGACACGATTGAGCATATCCTCTACAGCCCATGCCGTTTCACCAATATCTTCGGCACCCACCATGCGACCACTACCCTTTAGGGTATGAAATGCGCGTCGCAGCTCTGATAAGGCTTCTGTATTATCAAATTCTGCAAGAAATACTGGCAGCTGCGCCATAATGGTTTCAGAAACCTCTTCGGCTTCTTCGACAAAAATTTCTAATATTTCATCATCAATCAGGTCGTCTTCTGGTTCTGACTCTTCTGTTATTTTTGACTCTACCGCTACTGCTTGGACTGATGTCTCTGGAGCACCAGCTTCGGAGCCCTGACTATCAGGTTTCAAGGCTTGTAAGCGAGCTTCTGCCATGGCCATAAGGTCGGTAACATTGTGCGAAGCTGTCTGCGCCGAAAAGTCTTCAACTAAAGCAGGCAAGTTCTCAACAACAGCCGCCAGAAGTGCCTTATCTGCTGGTTTAATGGCGAGAGACTGCTCAATCAACAGGTTCAATAGATCCTCAATTGACCAAGCTAACTCGCCAATGACGGTAGCACCAACCAAACGCCCGCTGCCTTTGAGCGTATGAAATGCTCGCCGCAATTCATTCAAAGCACCTAAGTCATCATCACTTCCAATTCTTGACAAGGCCTGGTGTATATCAACTTGAACTTCAGCAGCTTCTTCAATAAATATTTCTAAAATTTCGTCGTCAATTAAGGCATCATCGCTTTGTTTTACAATCGCATCCGGTGACTCTGACGCGATATCTGAAGTGTGGTGTTCAGATATAACCGTTGGGCCAGCATTTACCTTGTGACCTCCATTCGCGGAATCCCCGAGAGAATCTCCGAGAGAGTATCCCAACTTGGCTAAACTCTCTTCCGCAACCTTAAGTATCTTTTCATTATCCGTAGCGCCAATAGTCAGGCGCTCCATATAATATTCAATACTGGTAATAGCATCCGCCAGACGATCTAGTTCCTGCCATTCCGGTACCGCTTTATTGTTCAGAATTGATTCACGAATATACTGGCTGCAGGCTCCCAACAATGTTGCCGCTTGGGGCAATGGGATAATTTGTAAGCCACCACGAATACTGTCTAACAGATCAGGTACGTCTTCAATTTCAGCATGATCCCATTGCGATGCGATAAAACCAACAATGCTATTCTTCGCTTGCTCCAAGCCATTCCTTGACTCGAAAATCACCGCATTGTGTGCGCTTTCAAACTGCTCAACAGGCACAACAAATTCATTATCAGCAGACTCGCTTTCGATCGCGTTCGGATCATCAGTTAAAGACGTTAAACTAGCCTCTACTTGTAAAACTGCCTCCGCCATCAACATAAGAACCTGGTCATCTGCAGGCTCATTACTGGCAACAATTTCCTCGATAATGCTCACTTGAGCCAATAAGTTTTTACGTGCGATACCTAAACCCAAAACAGCCATGGTATTGGCAATTTGATTTAAGGTCGGTAACAATGCCTTAAGAGCTTCTTTATCCCGATCATCACCACGTACATACAAATCGAGCTGGTCTTTTACTTGACTAAGCTCCTCCCCTAGAGCTGTAACCACTGAATTCATGGTCGCCTTATCTGGGCCTTGCAACTTTTGTCGTTCTTCGTCCAGTTCTTGCTCACTAGGTAAAGCCTGGGAAAGACTGAATGCGGCCTGAAGCTCTTGCAGTCGTTTGCTTTCTACATCGGTTTTAGCAATGTAATACAACATGTTTTTTAGCAAGTCTTCGGGCAGCGGTCGACATAATATCGTGTCGTGCTCATCAATCATCTCTTTGATCAAATGATCCAGTTGTCGAAGCAGATGTTTGGTCGCTGATCCTAAGCCTTCAGGGCTTCCTTGAATAGCATCGAGAAAGCCAACCGAAACCCACCATATTTTCCCAATAGGCGTGTCATGACAAAATTTTTCGAGTCGCGCGAGTACTTTATACAGATAAGCAAAATTTTCTGCCAAGCCCTGATTGCGAAGGATTCCGACTAGAGAAGCCTGAAACATTTGTCTCAGCTTCCTCAAGTTCGCAATCACTTGTGGGTCTTGCATCCGCTGATTATTTTCAGCGTTTACGATAGTCACTGCCGCGGCCAAATCAGGTGTAAATAGAGAGGTATCAGAGAGTAACGGTTCCCCTTGAGATGCCCGGAGATCGTTTAATGTGGGGAGTAAAATAACAGGCAGGTCTTTCTGGCCCGTTTGAATATGTTCTAGATAGTTTTGCAACTGAAGTATAGAGCCCATCAATACTTCTAGCGATTCATTTAGATTGGCACTTTTATCATCTAAAACATACTGACAAAGCTTTTCCATTTCTTCTGCTAATAGCGCAGCGCCGTAAAACTCCACCATCTGTAAAGTCCCATGGACTTGATGGATGTAGTTCAAACAAAACGTTAGTTGGGTGGTATCTTCTTGTTGCTCAACAAACGACTCCAACGCTGTTCGTGCCTGCGTCAATGTTTGTTCTATTTCACCTTTAACCCAGTCTAAGGCTATGTAGTCATGGTTATCAGCCATAACTTCTCCAGTTAATGCGTTGTCTGTTTATTCAGAGGATTTTCTCGACGAACAAACGCCAAGGTTCTATTATCTTCCACTCGTTGCATAAGCGGGTTACGCCAATTATTGGTTTCACCCTGACCGATCACTAACATCCCTCCAGGCGCGAGGCGCTCGGATAGGCTGTTCAAAATACGATGCTTTCGTTCCACACGGAAATACAGCAGTACATTCTGGCAATAAATCACGTCTACATTCTTTAATGGGCTCTTATCTGTGTCCACAATATTGGACATGGAAAAACATACGTGCTGTTTGATCAAATCCTTCACCGAAAAAAGGTCATCAGTGCTTTGGTCGCCAGCACTTTGGTCAAAATATCGTCCCATCCATTCTTGCTTAATATTTGATAGTTGCCGCTTGCGGTAGACGCCAGCGCGCGCCTTTTGTATTGCTGGAAGCGAAATATCCGTGCCCGAAACCCCGAACACGGGCGCTCGATCACTTTTCAAAAAGGCCTCATAACAGACCATCGCTAAAGTATAAGGCTCTTCCCCCGTACAACAGCCGACACTCCATATACTTATGGCCGCGTTCTGTTTTTTATTTAATATCCTGTGTCTTAGATAACGCTGTAACAAATCTAATGAATCGACGTTTCGACAAAATCTGGTTTCTTGAACCATCAAACGATCAACAAGAATAGACCACTCTAAAACGCCTGAAGGTGTCGCAAAAATCTGCCCATAATACTTATCATAGTCAGAGCAGTTTATTTCACGCATTCGAATTGAAAGATTTGATTGCAATAAAGATTTTCGTTCCACTGGAATATACATTCCCGTGCGATCCTCCAGTAGCGCCTGCCACAAGAGGAACTGGGCCTCACTCAATGGAGGTATCGCTTTGTGCCCCCAATTCATAGTCAAACCTTCTTCCCGGCGTTCGCGAAAAACCTGCACCTCAGTGACCTACCTAAATCGCCAGCATCATGATGCCAAACCAACAGCGTCTACGCTTGCTAGCTCGATGTCACCATCTTCAGCAGGTAATTTGAAGCCCGAAACAGAAGCTCGAAGCTGACTAGCCATTTCCGCCAAGTTACCGATAGATTTCGCTGTAGCATTAGTCCCAGAAGATGTCTGAGATGTGATTTCTTGAATGACATTCATCGTATTTGAGATATGTCCTGCAGACAAAGACTGCTGACGCGAAGCATTGGAAATATTCTGGATCAAGTCAGCAAGGTTCATAGAAACTGTTTCAATTTCTTCAAGCGCCACACCTGCGTCCTGCGCAAGTCGA
>ENA-OSET01004773-OSET01004773.1-sediment-metagenome-genome-assembly--contig:-NODE-4773-length-11805-cov-4.154161_pt1 | contig 11805 bp, 9 predicted proteins | sample MGYA00237882_ERZ534229 | MGnify/ENA primary metagenome ERZ534229 (study PRJEB26408, sample SAMN06266212) | sediment metagenome | isolation source: Hudson Canyon methane seep mesocosm | place: USA:Hudson...
CGGAATTGGTAGACGCGCTGGCTTCAGGTGCCAGTGACCGCAAGGTCGTGGAGGTTCGAGTCCTCTTCTGGGCACCAATTATCCCCTAAATACAACTATCTGGCAGCCCTGCCGCAGCATTCACGCCGCGGTTTTAGGAACCTCAATCTGATTCGGCCTGGGCGAGCTGCTCAGCAAAGGTATCGATCATTTTGTGCTTCAACAGCTTGCCAGTCGCCGCAGCCGGCAATTGCAGTGTCAGCACGATATGCGACGGCCGTTTGTAGGCGGACAGCTGTGCGGCCACATGGGCCTTTAGGCTGGCCTCGTCTGTTGATGCCATGTCCGTGACCTGCACGAAGGCCAGCACTTCTTCGTTGCCCGTAATCGCACGCCCGACAACTGCACTTTGCACGACGGCGGCGTGATCGTTTAACGCGGCCTCAACTTCTTGCGGGAAGACATTGAACCCCGACCGGATGATGATTTCCTTGCTGCGGCCCACGATGTGCAGACGACCCAGGTCATCAAAGCGCCCGACATCGCCGGTCAGTAGCCAGCCATCGGCATCAAAGGTAGCCTGTGTTGCCTCGGCATTGCGGTAGTATCCGGCCATAACATGCGGACCACGCGCCAGAACCTCGCCCGTATTGCCATCATCCAAGGCCAGCTTAACCTCAGTACCCGGCAGCGCGGTTCCCACGCTGGTGTCGGGATCGCCAATCTCATTTTGCGTGGCACACAGCCCGGCGGTGCATTCTGTCATGCCATAGCCATTTTGCAGTGGCAGGCCGTAAAAGGCCTCGGCCTCGCGTTTCCAAACCGGGTCCAGCGGCGCAGCACCCGAGGACACATAGCGCAGCTTGCTATCTGTCAGGTGCTGATGGCCCTGTTCCCGGGCATATTGCATCAGGAGGGCGTGCATCTGCGGCACAGCGGGCAAGACCGTCACCCCATTCTGCAAGGCATCGTACAGCGCTGCTGGGGTAAACCGGCTTTGCAACCGCATGGCCGCGCCGGCGTGGCTGCTGGCAACAACCATCGATGCAAGGCCAAAGACATGGGTGATGGGAAGCCCGCCATAGACAAGATCGCCGGGCTGGATGCCACGCAGATTGGCCGAGGCGTGGCCCGCAAACAAAAGATTTGCATGGGTCAGCATGACCCCTTTGGGGTCACCCGTGGTGCCGGTTGTATATAGGATAACAGCGACCTGGCCGGTGCCGTCGACAACAGGTTCCGGGGTCCCGTCAGCCAAGGCAAGGCAAGCCACGGTGCCAAATCCACCCGTTTCGGATTGCGCATCACGCAGCGCGGCATGTTTGGTTGCATCCTGCGATGCGGCAGTGGTCAGAACAATCGCGCGAGGTGTTGCATGGGCAATGACACGCTCAACCTCGCCTGCACTCATCCTTGCATTGATGGGCACGGCCCAGGCATCCAACCGACTGGCCGCAAACAAAAACGCGACCGTCGCCGCGCAGTTCTCCGAGAGGATCAGCACCCGATCACCGCCAGTAACACCATAAGATTTCAGCACTGACGCCGCATCAGAAATAGCAGACTGCAGGCCTTGATAGCTGAGTTTGCGGCCATCGAAATCTTCCAGAGCCAAGGCCCCGGGCTGCACTTTAGCCCAGTGATCAACGTTCTGGTGAATACGGTTCATCTGGGTCATCAGGCGCTTTCTTGGTATGGAACAGCAGATTGCAGGGCTGTCAGCCGCGTTAAGGCGGCACTGGCTTCGTCACTCAGGCGGTCGATAATCTGCGCCATGGGCTGAACCTGATCAACAAAGGCCAGCGCGTGACCGGCAGACAGCACCCCGTGAGAGGTATCACCCGTGGCATAGGCATTGCGGCCATGTTGGCCAGAAACATGGGGCAGTAGATCGTGGATTGTGACGGCGGGATTGTCGTGCTCAATCCTGGCGACATTGGCCGTAGTCTCGTTGGCCAGCGCGCGGACCGTGTTGCGAACGGATTGCATGATCAACTGGGTGTCGCGCTCGGTGGCTTCGATCATGCGCGCCTTGTAATCCGCGTGGGCGTTCAGCTCCTGCGCAACCAGAAACCGCGTCCCCATCACTACCCCAGCGGCCCCCATCGACAGGGCCGCCACGATTTGCGAGCCGTGGCCAATACCGCCGCCGATCAGATAGGGAATGGTCAGACGTTCGGCAGCCGTGGCGGAATTGACCATAGTACCGATCATGTCCAACCCCGGATGACCGCCGCACTCAGCACCGACAATCGCCACCATATCCACGCCAATCGACTGGGCCTTCACCGCATAGCGCACGCTGGGAACCTTGTGCAGCACGGTGATGCCTGCATCCTTCAGGATCGGCATGTATTCCTCGGGGTTGCGCCCCGAGGTCTCGACAAAACGCACCCCTTCGTCGGCGATCAGTCGAAAAACATCGGCCGTCTTCTCGCCCGGCACCAGTTTCGGCAACATAGAGACATTGACCCCAAAGGATGCCCCGTCGCACAGGCTCCGGCAGCGTCTGATCTCGGCGCGCAGGACATCGGGATCAGGGAAGGAGGCCGCGGTGATAAACGAAATAATCCCGGCGCGCGCCGCCGCTGCCACATAGTCGGCATCCGACAGCCACATCAGGCCGCCCGCCACAACCGGCAAGCGGGTGCCATAAGATCGGGTCACAGCTGTATCAAAGAGAGTGGTTTTCATTATTTCCCCTGAGAATTCTGGAAATTGGGCGCGCGTTTTTCAAGAAAGGCCGCGATGCCTTCAACCGCCTCAGCTGCGCCAATGGCCTCGGCCATAGTGTCCCGTTCGATGTCCAGCTGTGTGTCAGCGTCGGTGGATTGGGCCGAGGCCAGCAGAGCTTTGATTTTACCCTGTGTCACTGTGGGACCTTTGGCCAGCCCAGTGGCGATACCCTGGGCCACTGACAGGGTCTGACTTGCCGGGCACAGCATATTGATGGCCCCCAAATTATAAAACCGCTCGGCCGAAATGCTGCGTCCCGTCAGGCAGATTTCGGACACCAGGGCACGGGGCAACAGCTGTGTCAGCGCTGAGGTCAGGCCACCGTCGGGCACCAGCCCTGCCTTGACATAAGCGGCTCTGAACTTGGCTCCAACGGCTGCTACGATAAAGTCACAAGCCAGGGCGATGGACAGGCCAGCCCCCGCCGCACCACCTTCAACGGCTGCGATCACCGGCTTAGGACAGGTGCGGATCAACCGGATCAAATCATGCAGTGCCTCAATGCGGGACGCACGATCCGCTAACGACAGATGTTGTCGCTCGGCCAGTAGATTGAGATCGCCGCCAGAACAAAAGAACGGGCCTTTGGCGGTCAGGATAACCGCCTTGATACGCGGTTGCGTCGCTGCTTCCATCAAGGCTGATTTCAGGCCCTGATAGTATTCAGGCGACAGCGCATTGCGGCGGGACGTATTGCAATTCGTGACAACCAGCCGATCGCCCTGATCCTCAGTCATAACAAGCGGCTGGTTCATGTTTGGTGACCTGTTGAGCGACGATGATCCGGAACTTTGCGGAACACCCCGGTAGAGGTCGCAATCAACTGGCCATCTTCCCCCTCTAGCCGGGCGTCGATAAACACAGTCGCGCTGCCGCCGCCGGTGATGCGGCCAGTGGCCGTGACTCGCCCTGTGCGGGCGGGCGCTATGAAATTGGTGGTCAATGACATCGTCAGAAATGGCGCCCGCCCATCCGGGTCAATGCTCATGGATCCGGTGGCGCCGCTGGCACTGTCCATCAAAATCGTGGCAATGCCGCCATGCAACACGCCGTGCCGGTTCAAATGGGCATCTGTCAGATCCAGCCAGCATCGCGCCCCGCCATCGTCGTGGCTGACATCCAGCACATATCCAATCAACCGCTGCGGGCCGGTCTCGTTATGGATAACCAAGTCTTTGACCATGTCTCACCCCCGTGACAATGCGATAAAGCGTTCCAGGTGATGATCGGTGTCACCCCACTGATGGTCAATCATCGTCATACGTTTGGCGAACCCGGCCAGCGCATATTCTCCGGTCATGCCGATACCGCCGTGCATCTGAATGCATTCTTCAGCAACCAAACGACCAACCCGACCAATCAGGTTTTTAGCGGCGCTCACGTGGCGTTCACGCAAAGCGCGGTCTGCTGTAAGATGTCCACATATATTAATGGTAGCGGATCGGGCTTGTTCAATCTCGACCAGCACGTCGGCCATGCGATGTTGCAGCGCCTGAAATTTGCCGATGGGCCGGCCAAATTGCTGACGTGTCTGCAAGTATTCTATGGTCATGCCCTTGGCACTTTCCATCGCGCCAACCGCCTCAGCACAAAGCGCGGCTGTAGCGCGTGCAACCTGCGTTTCGATGGCGTCGAAACTGCCCCCAATAGGCCCTAACAAGGCATTTTCCGGCAGGTTCACATCGCTCAGATAGATCTCGGCAGCGTCAGCACCGCTTATCGTTTGATAGGACCGACGCTGAACGTCACTGGCTTCAACAAGGAACAGCGATATCCCGTCGGTGTCCGACACACCGCCTGCGGTACGGGCACTGACGATCAGCGTGTCGGCTCGCCCGCCGTTCATCACAACCGATTTATGGCCGTTCAGGACATAGCCATCAGGGGTTGATTTCGCTGTGGTGCCAACGTGGCTCAGATCATAACGCGCCAGTGGTTCGCCGTGGGCAAAGGCCAGCTGCTGTGTACCTGCAATTACATCTTCCAGGCGGGTTTTGTCACCCTCTCCACCCAGCGCGGCGATCAGACCGCCGGCCAGAACACCGGTTTCCAACAACGGGACCGAGGCGCCGGCGCGACCGATCTCCTCAAACACGACGGACAGGTCAAACCCGGAGCCGCCAAAGCCGCCGTCCTCTTCCGAAAACAGCGCGCCGATGATGCCCAATTCAGCCAGTTCGGCCCATAGCGCGGCACTATCCTGGGGGCCTGTTTCTGCCAGGAATCGCCGCAGGGTATCCTGCAGCATCTGGCGCTCTTCGGTTAGGTTGAAATCCATGATCTGCCCTCAGAGTTCCAGAATGGTTTTGCTGATGATCGTGCGCTGAATCTCGTTCGACCCGCCAAAGATCGACAACTTACGATTGTTGAAATACTGCGCCGAAGCTGCGGTGGCATAATCCGGCCCGACGGGCTCCCCGTTATAGCCGTCGTCCAGTGCTTCAGGCAGGAAAGGCGCCGCATAAGGGCCAACAGCACGGCGGGTCAGGTCGGTGATCTCTTGCCGGATCAGCGTGCCCTTTACCTTAAGCATAGAGCTTTGCGCACCGGGTGCCTGACCGGCTGCGGCCTGGGCCAGGGTGCGGCTGTTGGTGGTCGACATGGCCATCAGGTCAATTTCGACCTGTGCAATCCGCGCGGCAAAATGCGGGTTCTCAATCAGGGGGCGCCCGCCTGAGACTTCGGCAGAGGCGATCCGTTTCACATTGGCCAGACCCGCATTCGAGAAACCAACACCGGCAATATTGGTGCGCTCGTGGGTCAGCAGGTATTTCGCATAGGTCCAGCCCTTGTCCTGTTCACCAACCAGATTGCCCACCGGCACCCGGACATCGTCAAAGAACACTTCGTTGACCTCGGCCTCGCCATCGAGCAACACAATGGGGCGTACCGTGACACCTGGCGTGGCCATGTCGATCAGCAGAAATGAAATGCCCTCTTGTGCTTTCACCTCAGCATTGGTGCGCACCAGGCAGAAAATCCAATTGGCGTGCTGCCCCAGGGTGGTCCAGGTCTTCTGACCATTGACCACATAGTGATCGCCATCCCGCACCGCCGAGGTTTTGACCGCGGCAAGATCCGACCCGGCGCCGGGTTCGGAATAGCCCTGACACCACCAATCCTGCCCCGACAAGATGCGGGGCAAATAGTGGGCGCATTGTTCGGGCGTGCCAAAGGCCTGTAATACCGGCCCCAACATCGTCAGCCCAAACGGAACAATCCGGGGCGCATGGGCAAGGGTGGTTTCCTCTTCAAAGATATGCCGCTCGACTGGCGTCCAGCCGGCGCCACCGTGATGCTTGGGCCAATTTCCGGCCAACCAACCACGGCTGTTCAGGCTGGCGTGCCAGGATTCATAATCGGCTTTTGACAGAGGCTTTCCCAACCGCACCCGATCGGCCAAACGGCTGTCCAGCTCGGCCTTCAGAAAACTGCGGACCACTGCTCTGAAATCTTGCTCATCTGCTGTATACGCCAGATCCATTGTCGGCCCCTTAGTAAATTTCGAACAGGCCAGCAGCGCCCATGCCACCGCCGATACACATAGAGACCACACCCAGCTTTGCGCCTCGTCGTTTGCCCTCCAGCAGCAAGTGGCCGGCCAATCGCGCGCCTGTCATGCCGAACGGATGACCCACTGCAATAGAGCCGCCATTCACGTTGAATATTTCAGGATCGATGCCAAGGCGGTTGCGGCAATACAGGGCCTGACTGGCAAAGGCCTCGTTCAATTCCCACAGATCGATGTCACTGACTTTCAACCCATGGCGTTCCAGCAAGCGCGGGATGGCATAGACCGGGCCAATGCCCATTTCATCGGGTTCACAACCGGCAACGGCAAAACCACGAAAAGCGCCTAGCGGCTCTAATCCGGCCTTTTCGGCCTCTTTTCCGCTCATCACCACCATTGCCGAGGCCCCGTCGGACAATTGCGATGCATTGCCGGCAGTGATGAATTTCCCCTCACCCTGCACTGGTTTCAGCTTGGACAACCCGTCCAATGTGGTGGTGGGTCGATTGCATTCATCCTTGGCCAAGGTGACCTGTTTATGGCTGACTTCTTTGGTCTCACGATCGGTCACCGCCATGGTGACATCCATCGGCACGATTTCATCGTCAAACAGACCGGCCTCTTGTGCGGCCGCAGTGCGTTGCTGACTTAGCAACGACATCTCGTCCTGCGCTTCGCGGCTGATGCCATAGCGCGCGGCAACAATATCGGCGGTATCGATCATCGGCATATATAGGTCGGGCATATTGGCTTCGATCCAAGCCTCGCGGGAATGGCGCACCGGAGGTTGCACCAGTGAGATGCTCTCCACTCCACCAGCCAGGGCGACGCGGACACCGTCTTGTTTGATCGAGTTGGCCGCCATTGAAATGGCCTGTAGTCCCGAGGCGCAGAACCGGTTGATCGTGGTCCCGGCAATGGTGTTCGGCAATCCAGCGCGAATGACAACCTGACGGGCGATGTTGCCGCCGGTTGCGGCCTCGGGATATCCACAACCCCAAACACTGTCCTCGATCATCGCCGGGTCAATGCCAGCGCGGTCCACAACAGCCCGGGCCACGTGACCACCCATTGTTGCCCCGTGTGTCAGGTTCAATGATCCGCGACCGGCTTTGCCGACTGCGGTGCGGGCGGTAGAAACGATTACTGCGTCAGTCATGTGTTTTCCTCATCACTCGTTCAGGCTGGCAAAAGTCTGGCCATCGGCGACCAGATCACGGATCAGTTGGGCAGGTTGCCAAAAATAGGCATCCTCCTCGGCATAGCGCTCCAGATCTGCCAGCAGCGCAGGCAGACCGACCTCGTCCGCGTAATGCATTGGGCCACCGCGATGGCGCGGAAAGCCATAGCCTGACAGAAACGTCACATCGACATCCAGCGGACGCTGGGCAATGCCCTCAGCGACAACCTTGGCAGCCTCGTTAATCATCGCGGCCATGTAACGGCGTACAATGGTCTCATCATCCATTCCTTGCGGGGTAATTCCCAGATCTGCGCGTTCATCATCAATGAAACCCAGCACCTCAGGGTCGGGTGCGCCGCGTCGTGACCCCTCCGGGTAGATATAGAACCCGCGTCCGGTCTTCTGGCCAAAGCGGCCCAACTCGCACAGGCGATCAGCGAACTTTGCCACCCGTGCGCGAGGGTCCAGCGTCGGCGCCTTGCGCTTGCGAGTGGCCCAGCCGATATCCAACCCGGCCAGATCGCTGACCTCGAATGGACCCATGGCAAACCCAAATGCCTTGAGCGCGCGGTCGATGTCATAGGGCGATGCCCCGTCCAGAACCATGTGATCGGCGGCGGCGCGATAAGTGGCCAGAATACGGTTTCCAATAAAGCCGTCGCATACGCCTGCCCGCACCGCGATTTTGCCCAGCTTTTTCGCCAGCGCAAACCCTGTTGCCACCACATCAGGGGCGGTGGCATCTGGCACCACCACCTCGAGCAGTTTCATCACATGCGCAGGCGAAAAGAAGTGGAGCCCAATAACATCCTGAGGGCGGTTGGTGATGGCGGCAATTTCGTTGATATCAAGATACGAGGTATTGCTGGCCAAAATAGCGCCAGCTTTGCATTCGGCGCCCAATTTCTGGAACACATCGCGTTTGACATCCATGCTCTCAAACACAGCTTCAATGACCAAATCCGCCCGACTTAGAGCCTTATAGTCGGTGGCAGTGCGAAAACCGTCGGCAAGAATGCCATCGTGTTGTGTCTTGCTCAATTTGCCACGACGCAGACTGTCGCCCAGCAGGCGTGTCACGGTTGTTGTGGCCTGTGCTGCCGCGTCCTCATTGCGCTCGATCAGCGTGACATCCAGCCCATTCAACAGACAAGACACCGCGATCCCTGCGCCCATAGTGCCACCGCCGATGATGCCAACCTCGGCGATTTCACGGGCGGCTATGCCTTGTAATTCAGGCAGTTTTGACACTTTGCGTTCGGCGAAAAAGGCATGGATAAGTGCAGCCCGCTGGGGCGAGTCAAGCAGCGAAAGAAACAACTCTCGTTCCCGCTTCATACCAGAGGCAAAGTCCAGGGTGGTGGCGGCCTCGACCGCATCGACACAGACAAGCGGCGACAGCTGGCCGCGCGCCTTTTGCGCCAACTTGCCTCGCCATTCATCCAGAGTCCCGGCGGCAACACCGGGTGCGTCCATTTCGCTGGAGCGGCGTGCAACAGCGCCCTGCCCTAGCAGATGCTGGGCATAGGCCAAGCCGGCGGTTCGGGGATCGCTGTCTTGACTGATTTGATCCACAATTCCCAATTCCAGCGCCTTTTGCGCCGGTACAGGCCGGCCCGAAGTAATCAGGGTTAGGGTCGCGTCAACGCCAATCAGCCGCGGCAGGCGTTGGGTGCCACCCGCACCCGGAATAAGACCGAGGGTGACTTCGGGCAGGCCAACTTTGGCCCCAGGTAAAGCAAGGCGATAGTGCGCGCCCAGCGCGACCTCTAGCCCACCCCCCAACGCGGTCCCGTGTAGAACTGCGACGACAGGCTTTTCAGTGTCTTCGATCCGCTGGATCAGATCCGGCAGGCGCGGCTCTTGTGGTGGTTTGCCGAACTCTTTGATGTCAGCCCCTGCGATAAAGGTGCGGCCGGCGCCAATAATCACCGCGATGTGCGCTTCGGCGTCCGCCGCAAAGCGTGAAATTGCGGCGTCCAATCCACGTCGCACCGCAACGGACAGTGCATTCACCGGTGGATTTTGAACCGTGATGACTGCGACACCGTCGGTCACGTCATAGGCAACAGCAGCTTGCGTAAGAGGTGTGGTCATTCAGCGGCCTCGTTTGGTGATCCATTGACCGCGACTTTCACATCGCGACTTTCAGGGGCACCCTACCAAGCCTGAACAAAATTTCAATAAGTAAAATACAATTCCACTATGCAGAATTAACCCTGCTGAGCCAATGCAGACGGCCGACCCGTCATCCGCTCCAGCTCTTTGACCGCAGCGCGTAATTGTGGGCCGACCTCGGTCTCCATACGGCTTTCTGATAGCGCCTCGGGCATGGCACCACAGGTGAAAGACACGGGTTCGTTGAACTCACGGCTGCGGAACGGGACAGAAACAGCGTTAACCGTTTTGGCATACCGCAGCCCGTGACCAGCAATCACAAAGCCCCGCGCCAATAGTTGTGAATAGGCATCCTGACGGATGTCAGTGACCGACAACTTGGAATCTGCAACGTCCTCGCCATAGGTTTTTACGTAACCCGCGAATTCGGCGTCCCCCAGCGCAGCCAATTGCGCCTGCCCCGATGATGAATGAGTGGCCGGGATCCGGTATCCAACCTCTAGCCAGATTGACGATGTATCCTTGGGTCGCCAGGTCTTGATCAAAAGAATCTTCTGCTCATCCCGGACACCGATCAACACAAGGGTACCAGTCGCATCCGCCAGTGGCTGCATGATACTGTCAGCCATATCGACAAAGGACACCGAGGCAGAGGCGACATTACCCAGCGCCAACAGGGCCGGGCCGGGCCGATAGCGATCATGGCGCTGGCCATGAGACAGGTAACCAAGTGATTGCAGAGTGAACGTCAGCCGCGAGACCGTGGATTTTGGAACACCCGTGCGTTCTGATATCTCTTGGTTGCTAAGCCCATCGTCACTGGGACGAAAGGCACGCAGCACGCTCATTCCGCGTGCCAATGTTGTTGCAAACCTGCGGTCAGAGGCAAGATCCTGGGCCATATTCGCTTTTCTCATCTGTTGTCCTGCTGGCTGGCTTACCACATGGAATTTGGCAGAAGCAAAGAAATCACCGGAAAGGTCATAATCAGGATCAAAACAATCACATCTATAGACAGAAAGCGGGCAATGCCGGCGAAGATCCTGTCGATGGGGGCCTCTTTGCCAACCACATTGGCGATGACAAAGACGTTCAAGCCCACAGGTGGTGTGATCAATCCAATCTCTAGCAACTTGATAATCACAACACCAAACCAGATCAGGTCCAGCCCATAGGTTTCGACCAAGGGCACCACCAGTGGCAGTGTCAAAACCATAATGCCGATTGGATCCAGGAACATACCCAGCAGCAGATAAATCACCGCAATAGCGAACATCAGCCAGAACACTGACAATTCAGCCTGCGTGACCGCGTCGACAATTGCCGGAGCGACTCCGGTCAGGGCGACGAAAGCGACAAAGATCTTGGCCCCAGCCGCGATGAAAAAGATCGCGGCGGTTTGCAGGCAGGTGTCGCGCAGAGCATCCCAGATATCCACCAGGGTCAACTTGCGTTGCGCCAGTCCGATCAATGCGGCAGCGGTCAAACACACGCCCGCCGCTTCGGTTGCGGTGAAAATGCCGCCATAGATGCCGCCGATGATGACAGTGAACAGCACAAAGGCAGGCCAGGCCATCAGGGCGGCGTGGAACCGTTCTGTGTAACTGATGCGGTTCGGATCTACGGGCGCGGCGGCAGGATCACGCTTGACCCACAGAAAGATGACCAGCAGAAAACCGGCCAGGGTCAACAGGCCGGGCAGAATTCCCGCGACAAACAGCCGGTTGATCGAGGTCTCGGTGAAAATGCCATAGATAATGAACAGCACGCTGGGCGGGATCAGCGAACCAAGCGTGCCGCCAGCGGCGACACTGGCCGTGGCCAATCGGTTGTCATAGCCCATGCGCAGCATCTCTGGTGTGCAGATTCGACCCATGGTGGACGCACAGGCGATGGACGATCCGGTGATGGCAGAAAACCCCCCGCATCCCACAACTGATGCCATGGCAACACCACCTGGCACGGCCGACAACCAGACCCGCGCCGCGTAGTATATCCGCGTGGTGATCTCGGCCTTATAGGCGACATGGCCCAAGGCGATGAACAGAGGGATCATCGACAGGTCATAAGAATGGATCAGGTCGAAAGAGTTGGAGAACACCATCGACGTGGTCGCACGGATGGCACGCTCGGGTGCAAAACTGCCGCTGCGAAAGGCAAAGATGAAAAAGGTCGCGACGGTGGCGACAGCGGCCAGCGTAAACCCAATCGGAGCACGCAGCGCCAGCAGGCCAAGAACAGCAGCAAAGGCGATGACGCCAATAAGGGAGGCGTCCAT